>OBLI01000151.1_pt1 | contig 74368 bp, 63 predicted proteins | sample 1519701 | NCBI WGS metagenome assembly OBLI01 (sample SAMEA3663005, study PRJEB22513) | pig gut metagenome | biome: pig gut; feature: pig-associated habitat; material: faeces | place: France | collected 2012
GATAAGCAACGTCGAAGCCCACGCAGGTAGATATACAAACGAACCTCATGCGCCGAAGCGCATGAAGCCGCATGAATACAACTACGCAGGCATCTACCGTTGCTTTGTTTTCTTGTGCTCAAAGTTGCGAAGTTTGGAATCATAGAAAACAAAACGTTTCAGTAAACGCCTTTTCGATATATGTCTGCTCTCATCCTTTATCGGGACGAGAACAGCGCAAAGGTAACGAGTTTCCGGGAATCCATTGCCGTTTCTTCGGTAAAAAGCGAGTTAGCGTGCGAAAATCTGTCAATTTGGGGTATAAAAAAGCACCTACCTTGGCCATAGCCGGAGATAGGTGCTTGGAATGTTTGTAATTGAAAAAAGTCTTTACGCTCCCTTCTCGATCTGCTCCTGAACGATGGCATCCACCACGGCGACAGTGGTCAGGTTGAGGATGTCGCGGGTAGAGCTCTCGATGTCGGTGAAGTGGATCGGCTTGTTCAATCCCATCTGGATCGGGCCGATGGTCTCGCTGATACCCAGGGCATCGAGCAGCTGATAAGCACTGTTGGCAGAGCTCAGGTTGGGGAACACCAATGTATTCACATCTTTGCCTTTCAAGCGGGTGAAGGGATACATCTCATCACGCAACTTGTTGTTGAGGGCAAAGTTCACCTGCATCTCGCCGTCGATCAGCATATCGGGATAGTTGGCATGGAGATACTCGATAGCATCGTGTACCTTCTGCGGGCTGCCCTGCTTGTCTGCACCAAAGTTGGAGTAGGAGAGCATAGCCATTACCGGCTCATGGGCGAAGAACTTCACAGCGTCGTGCGTCAAACGGGCGATGTCGATCAACACCTCGGTCGAGGGATGACGGTTGATCAACGTATCAGCAATGAAGAAGGTGCCCTTTTTGCAAGTCAAGATGTTCATTGCACCGAAATGGTTGTAGGTCGGACGAATGCCGATGATCTGCTCGGCCAACTTCGTCACCTCCGCATAGCGGCTATAGACACCGGTCACGAAGGCATCCGCCTCACCGGTAGCTACCATCATCATACCAAATGCATTGCGATCGACCATCTTCTCGCAAGCCTCGGAGAAGGTGATACCCTCACGTGCCTTCTTCTCGGAGAGGATACGGGCATAGCGATGGCGGCGCTCCGTCTCCCGATCATGACGCAGATTGACAATCTCAATACCCTCCAAGCTGATGTTCTCCTCAGCGGCGATCTTGTTCAGACGTTCCTCATTACCCAACAGGATAGGTACACAGATGCCTTCGGCTTTCGCCTCCACAGCAGCCTTCAGCATGTTGGCATGGTTTGCCTCGGCGAAGACCACTCGTTTCGGATTGGCCTTGGCCATATCGGTGAAGGAGCGCAACAGCTTGTTGTCGTAGCCCATCATCTCACGCAGGTGGTTGGCGTAGCCCTCCCAATCGGTGATCGTCTTGCGAGAGACACCTGACTCGATTGCTGCTTTCGCTACAGCGCAAGAGACACGAGTCAGCAGGCGAGGATCCAATGCCTTCGGCAGGATATAATCACGACCAAAGGTGGTACGTTTCAGCTTGTAAGCGGCGTTCACCACGTCGGGCACCGGTTCTTTTGCTAAGTCAGCAATAGCCTTTACAGCCGCCAACTTCATCTCCTCGTTGATGGCGGTAGCGTGTGTATCCAACGCACCCCGGAAGATATAGGGGAAACCTAATACATTATTGATTTGGTTGGGATAGTCTGAACGTCCGGTAGCGAAGATGATGTCCTCGCGAGAAGCCATTGCGTCTGCATAGGAGATCTCCGGATTGGGGTTCGCCAAAGCGAAGACAATCGGGTTGCTGTTCATGCTGCGCACCATCTCTTGTGTCAAGACGTTAGCCACGGAGAGGCCCAAGAATACATCCGCTCCGGCGACAGCCTCCTCCAAGGTATGGAGGTCACGGGTGGTGGCGAACTCTCGCTTAGCGGCATTCAGGTTGTCACGATCCGCACGGATCACTCCCTTGCTGTCGCACATCACGATGTTCTCTCGGCGTGCGCCCAACATTACATAGAGTTTAGTGCAGGAGATAGAAGCCGCACCGGCTCCATTAACCACGATCTTCACCTCCTCGATACGCTTGCCGGCTACCTCCAAGGCATTGATTAAACCGGCACCGGAGATGATCGCCGTACCATGCTGGTCGTCGTGCATCACCGGAATGTCCAGTTCTGCCTTCAGGCGTTGCTCAATCTCGAAACACTCCGGAGCCTTGATGTCCTCCAAGTTGATACCTCCAAAAGTCGGAGCAATCGCCTTGACTGTCTGGATAAACTTCTCCGGATCTTTCTCATTTACCTCAATATCAAATACGTCGATACCTGCGAAAATCTTGAAGAGCAATCCTTTGCCCTCCATCACCGGCTTACCTGCCAATGAACCGATGTCGCCCAATCCCAATACGGCGGTACCGTTAGAGATTACGGCCACCAAGTTTCCTTTGGCTGTATATTTATAAGCATCGAGGGGATTTTGTTCAATCTCCAAACAGGGCTCCGCTACGCCTGGCGAGTAGGCCAACGATAAATCGGTCTGCGTGCTGTGTGGCTTAGTTGGGATAACCTCAATCTTTCCGGGCTTGCCTTCGGCATGATACCGAAGCGCATCCTCTTTCGTAATTTTTGCCATTTGTATATTAATTAATTGCTTTGTATTTTCTTTCGTTTAGAAGCGGCTGATCGATCCGCCTCCACCGGAACTTCCTCCGCCCCAGGAGCCGCCACTGAAGCCTCCGCCTCCGCCGAAGCCTCCTCCGCCACCACCCATGATGATGGGGCCACCTCCACTGCGGCGGATGCGATCGATGCGATGTTGATGTCGCTCGGTGTAGCCACAATGCTTGCAGCGATAGACCTCCTCGCCCAATCCCTCAGAGAAACGGGTTGCCTCGCGGATGACTCGGTCGCCTTGATAGCAATAGGTTTTCTGTCCACATTGGGGGCATATTTTCGGACGATATTTGTAATAGGTTAAGGCGATAGCCAATCCAATCACGCCTACGCCTACTAATAAAAAGAAGCCTAAAACGAACCACAGTTCATCGTCCTCCTCTTCGCCCAGTAACTCGCCTCGCTCGTAGTCGCTACTCAACAGGTATTGGGTGACGGCGATCACTCCCTTCAGCATACCTCCACTATAATCGCCCTCCTTCATATCTGGGATCATGTAGCGTTGTTGCAGGCGGTAGCAGATGGCATCGGGCAAGACACCCTCAATGCCATAGCCCGTCTCAAACACGACGGAGCGTTGCGAGGGCTCGGTCACCAACTGGATCAGGAGTCCGTTGTCTCGGTTCTTTTGTCCCAATCCCCAATGCTTGAAGAGGTCCGTAGCAAACATGCGGGCATCGTTCTCGCCAATGCTTTCCACCGCTACGACGGCGACCTCAATGCCCAAGCTGTCTTCCAGCAAGTTGAGCGCTTGATTAATACGAGCCTCGTCTTGCGGTTGGATCAGATCGTCGGGATCGCTCACATGGTTGAGGCGATTGCTAAGGCGCACGTTCGGGATGGTCTCCACCGTGTAGTCGGTGGCGGCAAAGAGGCTGAGGTGGCAACAGAGACAGATCCATAGCCACCCCCACCAACATTTCTTCCCTGTAAAAGGCTTTTTCATGCGCTTACGCATTCCTTTCTACCCATTAAAACTCCACCTTCGGAGCCTTCTCCGCACCTACCTCTGCACTGAAATAGGCCTTCTGCTGGAAACCGAACAGGCCGGAGAGGATCACGTTAGGGAATTGACGGATATAGGTGTTATAGCCTTGTGCTACCTCGTTGAAACGCTTGCGCTCTACGGAGATACGGTTCTCCGTGCCCTCCAATTGCGCTTGCAGCTCCATGAAGTTCTGGTTGGCTTTCAAATCCGGGTAACGCTCCATCACCACCATCAAGCGAGAGAGCGCATTGCTCAATTCTCCCTGTGCGGCCTGGAAACGCTTCATCGACTCCTCGGTCAGGTTGCTCGGGTCGATGGTTGTCTGCGTGGCTTGTGCTCGGGCCTGGATCACACCCTCTAACGTCTCTTTCTCGTGCGAAGCGTAGCCTTTGACGGTATTCACCAAGTTTGGAATCAAATCCAAACGGCGTTGGTATTGGTTTTCCACTTGGCTCCATGCTGTTTTCACACCCTCATCTTGCGTTACCATATTATTATATACACCTTTTACCCAAAAGAGTAATACTGTGGCAATGGCGATAACAATCCAAATTGTTTTGTTCTTAAACATCTTCTTCGTTAGTTTTAAAATATGTACTTATTGTTTATGGTCACTTTTCCGGCGCAAAGATAGCTAAAAAACCAAACAAAACTATATTTGCTTGAGCCCCATGCGGAAGTGATCGTACATAAACAGAGAAAAACATGAAAAAAATAGCTTTTATCAAATACTTTATTTATAAAAAGTCTATATTTGCGGCAGTTTATGTCAAAATAAGTTATAAGTATTATGAGCAAAAAGCTATTTGAACAAATGGCGATGCTGCCGGCTGGTTTAATCGCATTGGCTACCGCTTTCACGGTAACCTCTTGTGGTTCATCCGAGTATAAGCAGTATGCTAATGATGAGGCTAAGCAAGTGGCGTCGATCCTTCGGGCGAACGATTGCTTGGCTTGTCATGCGGAGAATGCGCCGATGCCTTTCTACGGAAGTTTCCCGGTGATTGGCTCGATTGTGAAGGCAGATATGGAAGGAGCGTTCCATTATGCTGATTTCACGGCCTTGGTGGAGGCTTTGGAGAATGGGCAGCCAGTCTCTGAGGTGGATTTGGCCAAGGTGGAGAATTGTGCGTTGAGTGGTTCGATGCCTCCTGCTAAGTATTCGCACATGCCGCTTCATTGGGGCACTAACCTGGATGATGAGGAGAAAGCGGTGATCCTTTCGTGGGCAAAGAAGGTGCGTAAGGAGCGTTTCGCAACGGAGACCGTGGCGGAGGAGTTCGCCAATGAGCCTTTGCAACCGTTGATGAAGAGCCTGCCGACCGATTCGGCGAAGGTGGCGTTGGGGTATGACCTGTTTCATGACACGCGTCTCTCTGCTGACAACACCATCTCTTGTGCCTCTTGCCACGACTTAGGCACAGCAGGTGTGGATCGTCATCAGTTCTCGGATGGTATCAATGGTCTTTTGGGTGGTGTGAACGCACCGACGGTTTACAATGCCGCTTTGAACTTTGTGCAGTTCTGGGATGGTCGTGCCGCTGACTTGAAGGAGCAGGCCGCTGGTCCTCCATTGAATCCGGTAGAGATGGGTTGCACCTCTTTCGACCAGATCTGCGAGGCTTTGGCACAGGATAAGGAGTTCACGAAGCGCTTCTTGGAGGTTTACCCAGAAGGCTATTCGCAATCTACCATCACGGAGGCGATCGCTGAGTTCGAGAAGACCCTGTTGACACCGAGCCGTTTCGATAGCTATTTGATGGGTGACAAGAATGCCTTGACCGCAGAGGAGCAAGAGGGTTATGACCTGTTCAAGAAGAACAAGTGTGCTACTTGCCACGTAGGTGTGAACATCGGTGGTCAGTCATACGAGTATATGGGTGTGACGAAGAGCTACTTCGACTATCGTAACACGGGCTTGACCGATGGCGATAACGGCCGTTTCGCCGTGACGCAGAAAGAGGCGGATCGTCATCGCTTCAAGACACCGACGTTGCGTAACGTGATGCTGACTTATCCGTACATGCACGACGGTTCCATTGAGACGATTGAGGATGCCGTTCGCATCATGCACGAGTTTGAGATTGGTCATGACGTGACCGATGCGGAGATGACAAAGATTGTCGCTTTCTTGAAGAGCTTGACGGGCGAGTACAAGGGACAGCTTTTGCAATAACGCATTCTCCTAATGTATGATAAGCAAGTCCTTCCGTTTGTGTTGTTGGCTGATTATCCTCTTTTCAGGTATAGGGGGCAGCGAGATATGGGCACAAACGGAGGGACTTGCCTCTTATTACCATAGCCGTTTTCATGGGCGTGTCTCCTCCAGTGGCCGCGTGCACGATAGGGAGGAGTTGGTGGCTGCCCATCGCACCTATCCCTTTGGCACGTTCCTGCGGGTGACCAATTTGAAAAACATGAAGAGCGTGATCGTCTGTGTAACCGACCGGGGCCCTCGAAGTCGCAAGCGATTGATCGATCTCTCTGAGCGTGCGGCGGAGTTGTTGGATTTCAAGCGACAGGGCGTGACAAAAGTACGGATAGAAGAGGTACCCGGACCGCTTGATTTACGCTATTTAGACCTGATCTATCCCCACATTCCCTATTTGGACATTGATTACTTACAACCCCAAATCCCTTATCGTTTTCAATAGAATCCCTACCTTTGCGCCTAAAACGGAAAAGAACGGAGCGCATGGCAAAGATATTGGTAGTAGAGGATGAGGCGAATATTGCCTCTTTCATTCAGCGCGGATTGCGAGAGTTCGGGCATGAGCCTGTTGTGGCGACGGATGGTGAACAGGGATGGCTGTTGGCGGAATCCGGTGGCTTCGACTGCTTGCTGTTAGACGTAATGATGCCTAAGCTTAGTGGTTTGCAACTCTGCAAACAGTTCCGGCAGCGGTTTGGTTATCAATGTCCTGTCATTATGCTGACCGCTTTAGGCACAACGGAAGATATAGTCGCTGGATTGGATGCCGGTGCGGACGATTATTTGGTGAAGCCTTTTAGCTTCTTGGAGTTGCAGGCACGCATCCAGGCGATGTTGCGTCGGATAGGAGCCGGATCAAATGCCGCGATGTTACGTTGTGGCGATCTGGAATTGGATGCGAGCAATCATCGAGCCATACGTAGTGGACAGGCAATTGCCTTGACTGTCAAGGAATACAAATTGTTGGAATGCTTGATGCAAAATGCAGGCACAGCTATCTCTCGTGCGCAGCTGCTGAGAACCGTATGGGAGAAGGAACCGGATGCGCATAACACCAATGTGGTGGATGTCTATGTCAACTACCTGCGGCAGAAGGTAGATAAGACCTTTGATCAGAAACTGATCCATACCGTAACGGGTGTGGGCTATCGTATAGAGGCATGAAAGAGGGAGCACGCATCGGGAAGCAATATGCTCGTCGGCTGATCTATGTGTTAGCTGTTACTTGGCTGGTAGTAGCGATCTGTATAGGCTTGATCACCTATAGGACACCTGCTCTGCAGGGAGGTGTATGCGTTTGGCTTTTCCTTTCGCTGTGCGTTGGATTTGCGGGTAGCGCGGTTGGCGTACACTGGATCAGTCGTCGCTATGCCGCTCAGATGGTGGAGCGGATCGATTTTGCCTATCAGAGTGAGAAAGCTTTTATCAGTAATGCTTCGCATGAGTTGAACAATCCGTTGACCGCTATTCAAGGCGAGTGCGAGATCACGTTGATGAGAGAGCGGACGGTGGAGGAGTATCAAGATGCCCTGCGTCGCATCGCCATGGAGAATCATCGTATCATTCAGCTCATTAAACAGTTACTGTTCTTGGCGAGAGGGGATCGAGAGCAGTTACAAAATGCGGTCGATACCTTTAGCTTGGCAGATTATTTAATGCAATTTACTTCAGATCGCATCTCCTTCTCGCCCGATAACTTCGCCTATCAGGTGGAGGCCAATCCCGACCTATTGAAGATAGCGCTCCAAAACATCTTAAATAATGCCTGTAAGTATTCTGGTGACAAACCGGTAGAGATGCGTTTGCGAGGCAGTGTGCTTTCTATCGAGGATCGTGGAATCGGTATTCCGCCGGAAGAGATCAAACGGATTACGCAACCCTTCTACCGGGCCAGCAATGCTCATGCCTATGCCGGCCATGGTATCGGGTTAAGTCTGAGCCTGCGCATTTTGCGTAAGTATGGTGCCTCCGTGCAAATCATTTCCCGTTTGGGAGAGGGCACCACGTTGGCCATCGATTTTGAGGGAGATGCTCTTGACCCCTAAGTCAAGACAGTATTGACTCCTAAGTCAAGACGCTATTGACCTCTCGGTCAAGACGGCCTTGACCTCTAAATCAAGACAGCGTTGACCCCTCAGGTAAGCGGATTAAATCTCTTCGTTGAGCATCCGTCCTGCTATGCGTGCCGCATCGGCTACGAAGCGTGCGCATGGCCGCTTGGCGTAGTATTCCGCCGTGCGGGGAGAAGGAGCTGGATCCGTGGCTGCGGCCTGTTTTGCTTCCAACAGCTCCCGGCAGATGATGGAGTGATGCTTCTCACGGAACATGCCGGCCATCTTCTGCACCATGGCGTAGTTCTTCGTGCGTGCGTCTTGGTCTTTCGGATCCTCCACTGGATATTTGAATCCGGCCAGCATGGCCATGCCACTGACCGTTCCGCACACCTCGCGTAGCCGTCCGACACCGCCTCCAAAAGAGACGGACATCTTCTTGGCCAACTCTTTGTCAAGATCAAACAGATCGGCATAGGCTAAGAAAACAGACTGGGCACAGTTATATCCTTCCATGAAGTTGAGCACGGCCTGCTCAACCCGCTCGTCTATATCAAATGACTTCATAATCCACACACGCTCTATCCGCTTTCACGGGACCAATGATTCCTTTTGCTACTGCCACATGCTCTGGATGGTTCGCATAGGTGTTGACATCCGCTAATGTATCCAACTCGGTGGTTAGAATCAAGTCCCATGTCTCTGCCGGGTTGATGTTGAAGTCCACGCGGATCATGCGGAGCACGTCGATCTTGTCTTTCAAAGCCTCTAATTGCGTCTTGATCTCTTGCAATTTAGCCGTCTTCTCGGCTGGTGTTTCAAACGGTTTCAGTTTGAACATCACAATGTGTCGTACCATATCTTTCGTATTTTGAATGTTAAGATTCGATATAAGAGTCCTTATACCCTAAGAAATAGAGAATGCCATCCAATCCGATGGTGGAAATAGATTGCTTGGCGGTCGCTTTAACCTTAGGCTTCGCATGGAAAGCGATACCTAATCCGGCGATGCTGATCATCGGCAAGTCGTTCGCTCCGTCTCCAACCGCTACCGTCTGACGAATATCTACGTTCTCCACTTGGGCGATGAGGCGCAACAATTCCGCTTTCCGGCGGCCATCCACGATGTCGCCCACGTAGCGACCGGTCAGCTTGCCATTCTCAATTTCCAACTCATTCGCATAGACGTAGTCAATGTTGTATTTCTGCTTTAAGTAATTACCGAAATAGGTGAATCCTCCGGAAAGGATAGCGATCTTGAAACCAATCTTCTTCAGCACACGCATCAGGCGATCCACACCCTCTGTGATTGGCAGGTTCTCAGCGATCTCTTGCATGACAGAGACATCCAAACCCTTCAACAGGGCGCAACGCTGCTTGAAGCTCTCGCAGAAATCGATCTCACCCCGCATGGCCGACTCGGTAATCGCTTTGACTTGATCGCCTACACCGGCCCGAATTGCCAACTCATCGATCACCTCCGTCTCGATCAAGGTCGAATCCATATCGAAACAGATCAATCGGCGCATACGGCGATACATACTATCCTCTTGGAAGGAAATATCCATCTCCAAATCGTTGGAGAGGCGCATGAAGTCCGCTTTCATCCGCTCCTTGTCGCTCGGTGTACCGCGTACTGAAAACTCCACGCTGGCTTTCGGGGTACGCTCATCTTCGTTGAGCGGAATACGGCCTGTCAAGCGCTTGATGTCGTCGATGTTCATGCCCTGCTGCGCCACCACGTGCGATACGCCGGCGATTTGCTTGGCGGTCAGCTTGCGGCCTAAAATGGTGATGATGTAGCGGTTCTTGCCCTGCATACCGACCCACTCGCTGTATTCCTCCTCGCTGATCGGACTGAAACGGATGTTGACATCCAGCTCATAGCTCTTGAACAGCAGCTCCTTCAAGATATTGCCGGAATTCTCCTCTGTGCATTGAAAAAGGATACCTAACGAAAGTTGGTTGTGGATGTCCGCCTGTCCTATATCTAAAATGACCGCATTGTTGTTGGCCAAGATCTCAGTCAATGCTGCGGTTACCCCCGGCCGATCCAAGCCATTAATTGTGATAAGTATTATTTCGTTTGCTTTTGCCATACCGTTTTTCCTATTAAAACGGGGCAAAAGTACACAATCTATGCTGATTTAGGATGTCTTCAGCGAGGAAAGTCGTGCCGAATCGTGAAAATATGTTGTAAAACATGCTTGATTTCACGAAAATATGCGATATAACATGTCAAATCCCTTGTTTTATGTCAAGAAAATGGTTATGGGTTTGGCGCGTACAAAAGTTTGCCTTTATATTCGCGGTGTCAAAAGGGCTGTGAGTAGGTCTTGTGAGAAGACCATGTCCTCTATTTAGGATCTGAGCGGTAAGCAGTTAGGTTATCATAATCGACCTCTTGATGCTGAATAGGACGTATGTTTAACGAAAACGAGATTATATGAAGGTAAGAGCTTATGTGCTCATCGTATCGGTAGCCTTGTTCGGTATATCTGCCGGTTCGAAAAAGGCCACGCTCACGGAGGGTTCCAACCCGGGTGATCTGGCTCCGAGCATTGAGTTTTTAGAAAAGGATGGCGAGGCCATTCGTTTTCAGAATCAGATGGGTCGTTATACCCTGGTTAATTTTTGGGCTGCGTATGATGCGGAATCCCGGATGCGCAACGTGCTTTTAGCCAATAAGGTGGCTGCCCTGGAATCGGACAAGATTCGATTGTGTGCGATCTCGCTTGATGAGCGGGAGTCTGTTTTCGCTGAGACGATCAAGATTGATCAGTTGGATCATTCCTCTCAGTATTATATGGGTGCGGCTGTCGCATCCGAGGTGAGTAAGAAGTATCACCTTGACAAAGGATTGCGTAATTTCTTGATTGATGATCAAGGCGTGATCGTGGCGACCAATGTAGATGCTGATCAGTTAGCACAGCGATTCAATTAGTGAGAATTTAGCGACATCCTTACGCTGTTTGGCTGAGAATCCCTAACTTTGCGGACGATAATTTAATGATAATCGTTCAAAATGAGTTTATTCGTAAGGAAAAGTTTGGCGTCGTTGCTGTCGGAGGCGAATGAGTCCGGCAATAAGACGCTGAAACGGGTGTTAGGGCCTTGGAGCTTAGTGGCTTTAGGCGTAGGTGTGATTATTGGTGCGGGTCTTTTCTCCATCACGGGAGCGGTGGCGGCGGGTTATACCGGTCCGGCCATTACGCTCTCCTTTATCGTAGCGGCTTTGGGCTGTTGTTTCGCGGCGCTCTGCTATGCGGAGTTTGCCTCTATGATCCCGGTGGCGGGTAGTGCTTATACCTATTCGTATGCGACGATGGGTGAGCTAATCGCCTGGATCATTGGTTGGGACTTGGTGCTGGAGTATTGCGTGGCAGCGACCACCGTCAGCATCAGCTGGAGCCGTTATTTAGTGGTTTTCTTAGAGGGTTTTGGTGTGCAACTCCCACAAGCATTGACCGCTTGCCCTTGGGATGGGGGAATCGTCAATATCCCCGCTTTCCTGATCGTGGCCTTGATGAGTATCTTCTTGATTCGAGGGACGGAGGGAAGCTCTATTTTCAATGGGATTATCGTCTTCTTGAAGGTCTCCGTGGTGCTTACGTTCGTGGTGTTAGGTTGGCAATACATCCGCATGGAGAATTACACTCCCTATATCCCGGCAAATACCGGTACGTTGGGTGAGTTTGGCTTCTCCGGCATCTTGCGTGGAGCGGCGATTGTCTTCTTTGCCTTTTTGGGATTCGATGCGGTAAGTACGGCTGCGCAGGAGACGAAGAATCCTAAGCGGGATATGCCGATTGGTATCCTGATGTCGTTGGGGATTACCACCATATTATATATGTTGTTTGCGCACGTCATGACGGGCGTGGTACATTATTCCTCCTTCTCTGGTCAGGCGGGAATTGCTCCCGTGGCGATTGCGATCGACCACATGGGTACGATGGGAGCTGATGGCCTGATTCATCCGGATTATCCTTGGCTCAATCGGGCGATTGTCTTGGCCATCTTGATGGGCTATTGCTCAGTGATTATGGTGACGCTTCTGGGACAGAGCCGTGTCTTCTTGAGTATGAGTAAAGACGGTTTGTTACCTCCCTTGTTCTCGCATATCCATGAGAAATATCGTACCCCGGCTCGTAGTAATCTTCTTTTCATGGTGTTGGTCGGTCTGTTGGCGGCCTTTGTGCCTGCCAGTGTAGCTGGCGAGATGTGTAGCATCGGTACGCTGTTTGCATTTACGTTGGTATGTGCGGGTGTGTTGATCGTCCGTAAGACCATGCCCGATGCGCCTCGTTCATTCAAGACCCCTTGGGTGCCTTTCGTGCCGATCGCTGGCATCATAACCTGTTTGGTGATGATGGTCTTCCTGCCTGCCGACACCTGGATTCGTTTGGTGCTGTGGATGTTGATTGGATTGGATATCTACGTGCATTACGGCATGAAGCACAGTAATTTGGAGCCGATGCAGGCGCATAGAAAAGGAGAGACAACCCTCAACATGATCGGTATCGTGCTCTCGGTGCTCTGTGTCATTACAGGTCTGTGGCACCAGCAAACGGTAGGCTGGGATGAAAGTAAGGTTTTGTTGGTCATCTCTTTCGTGTTTGCTTTGGTACATTTGGCCTATTTCTTGCGTAGGATGCATACTTCTCATGCGTAATCCTACATTAGCAATCATAAGAAAGAAAACGAATGTTTTTTTAGAGATGTTTATATGAAGAGTTTGGTTTCAATCTGGGGGAGGGGCGTATTGGGTGTCTTTTTCCTCTTATGTATGGGTCTGGGTGCTGAGGCGCAAATCAAATTATTGTATGGACCCTATTTGCAGAACGTGAAAGAAACAGAGGTAACTTTCGTATGGGAAGCTACCGCACCGAGCGTGGGATGGGTAGAGATAGCGCCCAATGATGGCTCTCACTATTATGGCGAGGTGCGTCCTCGTTATTTTGATACGGTGAATGGTGTGAAGCGAACAGACACACGCCATGTGGTGCATGTCAGTGGATTGCATCCAGGTACGACCTATCGTTATCGTGTCTATGCGCAGGAGGTGCTTCAGCACGAGGGCCATTACGTGGCTTACGGACGCATTGCCGCTACGGATGTCTATGGGCGTGAGCCGTTGCACTTTACCACCTCAGATTGGAGTAAGCCTACCACCTCTTTCCTGATGCTCAACGATATTCATGGGCGGCAGCAGCATTTGGCTGAGCTATTGGCGGCAGGGCAACATGCGAAGCAAGATCTCGTGATCTTCAATGGGGATATGGTCTCTACTATGAAAGATAAGCAGGGCGTTTTTGAGGGATTTATGAATGAGAGTGTGCGTCTTTTCGCTTCTGAACAGCCGATGTATTACGCACGTGGCAATCATGAGACACGTGGAGCGTTTGCTACCTCTTTTCAGGACTATTTCTCGCCTTGTGAACAGCATCTCTATTATGCTTTCCGCCAAGGTCCAGTATGTTTCATTATGCTTGACTGCGGTGAAGATAAGCCTGACAGCGATTTAGAATATTATGGTATTACGGATTATGACAATTATCGCAGCGAACAGGCCGCTTGGTTAGAGACCTTGGCGAATGACCCTGTTTTTACTACAGCTCGTTTTCGGATCGCAATCTGTCACATGCCTCCCTCCACACGTCCTGACGTATGGCATGGGCAACGTGAGGTGATGGAGAAATTCGTGCCTGCACTCAATCGCCTTGGCATTGATTTGATGCTCTGTGGCCATGAGCATCGTTATGAGTTTGAAGCTCCCAGTGGCCGAATTTCTTTCCCAGTCTTGACGAATGGCAACGAGACAGCCGTTGTGGCTACCTACGATGGTCAGGCGCTTGAGGTTCAAGTGGTGGACACCAAAGGCTCTGTGGTGGAGCGCAAACGTTTCGCTGGGAAATAGTACTCGTTTTGTTCCTGTTGGGGACAAAAATAGATAGATTGTTGCTGGATTGGGGTGAAAACTGTAACTTTGCCACTTTAAGTTTGAAAAATGCTTTAGTTTTATCATGAAAAGACTGTTACTTGGTGACGAGGCCATTGCGTTAGGTGCCATTCATGCCGGATTGAGCGGTGTGTATGCCTATCCTGGTACTCCTTCCACCGAAATTACGGAATTTATTCAGGGTGACCCTTTAGCCCAGAAGCGTGGGGTGCATAGTCGTTGGTGTACGAATGAGAAGACGGCTATGGAGGCGGCGCTGGGCATGTCGTATGCAGGCAAACGTGCCCTGGTTTGCATGAAGCATGTGGGAATGAATGTGTGTGCGGATGCGTTTGTAAATGCAGCCATTACAGGCGTGCATGGTGGTTTGATCGTGTTGGCGGCTGATGATCCGTCGATGCACTCCAGCCAGAATGAGCAGGACAGTCGCTTCTATGCGAAATTTGCCTTGGTCCCTACCTTTGAACCCAGCAATCAACAAGAGGCTTATGATATGGTGGCCAGTGCGTTTGAGTTGTCGGAGCGATTGCGTGAGCCAGTGGTGCTACGAGTCGTAACTCGTTTAGCACACAGCCGTGCAGCCGTGGAGGTCGGTGAGCCTTTGGAGGAGAAACCTTTGGATGTGAGTACGGAGCGTTGGGTACTGCTACCTGGAATCGCCCGTAAACGTTATGATGCTTTGATCGCAAAGCAGCCGGATATGGAGCAGGCTGCTGCGGATTCTATGTATAATAAGATAGAACAGCATGCTGAGGCTCCTCGTTTGGGTATCGTGGCATGTGGTATAGCTTATAATTACGTGAAAGAGGTTGTAGGTGAGAAGGCCAATCTGTTAAAGGTCAGTCAATATCCGCTGCCTGCTGCCGCTGTGCAGGCTTTAGCTGCTGCTAATGATGCGATTCTTGTCGTGGAAGATGGCCAGCCAGTTGTTGAGGAGCAGGTGAAAGGTTTGTTGGGTGCAGGTTATCCTGTTAAGGGACGGCTCACGGGCGATTTGCCTCGCACAGGTGAGTTGACGCCTGATGCGGTGGCTAAAGCGTTGGGAGAATCTGCCGGTTCCGCTTTCGCTCCAGCGAAACATTTGGCCGCACGTCCGCCACAGCTCTGTCAAGGATGTGGACACCGGGATGTCTATACGGCATTAAATCAGGTATTGGCCGACTATCCGACGCATCGTGTTTTTGGCGATATTGGCTGTTATACTTTAGGTGCTTTACCTCCTTATCAGGCGTTAGCAAGCTGTGTGGATATGGGTGCTTCGATTACGATGGCCAAGGGAGCGGCTGATGCGGGATTATTCCCAGCTGTGGCGGTCATTGGTGACTCTACTTTTACACACAGTGGCATGACTGGTCTATTGGATGCGGTGAACGATCATAGTCCGATCACGGTAATTATCTCCGATAACTTAACTACAGGTATGACTGGTGGACAGGATTCCGCTGGCACCAATAAGTTTGAGGCGATTTGCTTAGGCTTGGGTGTGGAGCCGGAGCATCTGCATGTGGTAGTCCCTCTGCCAAAGAATATGGAGGAGATTACCCGCATTATCCGGGAAGAGATTGAATACAAAGGAGTGTCTGTGATTATCCCACGGCGCGAGTGCATCCAGACGGCCGCTCGTCATGCCCGTGAGGCGAGAAAAGCAAAGGAGGAGAAGAAATGAAAAAAGACATCATACTTTGTGGTGTGGGAGGACAAGGTATTCTCTCCATCGCTACGGTGATTGGTGAGGCGGCTACCACGGCTGGACTCTATCTGAAACAGGCAGAGGTGCATGGTATGAGCCAGCGGGGCGGAGATGTGCAGAGTAATTTGCGCCTTTCAACGGAGCCGATCTGGTCGGATCTGATCCCGCAGGGCGGTGCCGACGTGGTGATTAGTATGGAGCCGATGGAGAGCCTGCGCTATTTACCCTATTTAGCGAAGACGGGTGTGATTGTGACCAGTAGCAAACCGTTCATCAACATCCCCAATTATCCCGATGAGGCGGAGCTGATGGCGGAATTGGATACCCTGCCTGCGGTAGTGAAGATGGACATTGAGCAGGTGGCGCATGAGGCGGGCAATCCTCGTGGTGCCAATATGGTGCTGTTAGGAATGGCCGCTCCTTCGATTGAGATCTTGAATGTGGAACAGTTACGGCAGGCTATCGCCACGATCTTCGCCCGCAAGGGGGAGGCGGTGGTAGAGGCCAACCTCCGTGCATTCGACTGCGGAGTGGCTGTCAGTCAAAAGCAATAAGATGGAAAAGTTTATTCCGGAAGACTCCTCTCCCTATTTCAACCGGGAGATGGAGACCCTTTCACGGGCGGAGATTGAGGCGTTGCAGTTGCAGCGGCTTCAGCAGACAGTGGCGCATTGTATGCAATCTCCTTTTTATAAAAAGCGATTTGAGGAGATCGGGCTGAAGCCGGAGGCTATTCAGAGCCTGCAAGACCTCCGTAAGATTCCTTTCACGACCAAGCAGGATCTGCGTGACACCTATCCGTTTGGGATGGCCAGCGTGCCTTTGCGGGAGTGTGTGCGTTTGCACTCCTCCAGCGGTACGACCGGTACGCCTACGGTGATTCTCCATACGCAGCGTGACTTGGATGAGTGGGCGAATCAGGTGGCGCGCAATCTTTGGATGGTGGGTCTGCGTCCCGATGATGTGTTCCAGAACTCCAGTGGTTACGGTATGTTCACGGGTGGCCTGGGCTTCCAGTATGGCGCGGAGCGATTGGGGATGCTGACGATTCCGGCCGCTGCGGGCAATTCGTTGCGTCAGATCAAGTTCATGACCGATTTCGGCACGACGGCTGTCCATGCGGTGCCCTCCTATGTGACCCGCTTGCGAGAGGTGATGGATAGCGTGGGAGTGGATCCCCGTCGAGATACGAAGTTACGTGTGTTAGCGATAGGGGCGGAGCCGCATAGTGAGGAGCAGCGTCGGCGTATCGAGGAGATGATGGGCGTGAAAGCTTATAACTCCTTTGGAATGTCGGAGATGTGTGGACCCGGTGTCGGCTTTGAGTGTCCGGAGCAGAACGGCCTTCACTTCTGGGAGGATTACTACATCGTGGAGATTGTCGATCCGGAGACGTTAGAGCCAGTGCCCGATGGCGAGGTTGGCGAGTTGGTGCTTACGACCCTTTGCCGGGAGGCGATGCCGCTGTTGCGCTATCGGACACGTGATTTAACCCGTGTGTTAGGTCGTAGCTGTCCGTGCGGGCGTAACCATGTGCGTCTCGATCGGATGCGTGGTCGTTCAGATGATATGATGGTGTTGCGTGGTGTGAATATCTTCCCCATTCAGATAGAGAAAATCTTGATGCAATTCCCGGAGTTGGCCAACAACTACCTGATTACGCTGACCACCGATGATGACAACGACAATATGTTGGTGGAAGTTGAGTTAGAGGATCTTTTTACTGATGATTATCAACGGTTGCAAGCTTTGCAGAAACGTATCCAGCGAGCGCTAAAAGATGAGATCCTGCTGACGCCTCACGTCAAATTAGTGCCGAAAAACACGTTGCCTGTCAGTGATGGCAAAGCGGTGCGTGTAGTAGATAAACGTAAAGTATATCAATAAGAAGTATGACAATCAAACAACTCTCTATATTCATCGAGAACAAGGGCGGTACGCTGATTAAGGTGCTGGAGCTGTTGAGCCAGGCTGGTATCCAGATCATCGCCTCCACGATTGCGGACACGCAAGACTATGGAATTTACCGTGTGCTCTGCAGTCAGCCTACACAGGCCTATCTGATGCTCCGTGAGCAGGGTATCAACGTGCAGTTGGCCGATGTGCTGGCCCTGCGTATCGACGACATCCCAGGCCGTGCCGCCTCGGCGGTACGCATCCTATCGGAGGCTGGGGTGGATATTCTCTACATGTACTCCTTCCTTTGGCGAGGTGAGGGAGTGCTCGTCATGCGTACCTCTCCGGAGGAGAAGGCCCGTGAGACGGTGGTGATCAAGAAATTGGCTTTCCTGACGGAGGCCGACTTTGCCTAATAATGCAATAAAATATTTAACGAAAAATTGATATAGAACCATGATTCACAATCCCGCAATGGAGTGTATGCCGCGTGAAGAGATGCGCAAACTCCAAACTGAACGATTAATAAAGACCGTAAAGACCTGTTATGAGAAGGTCCCTTTCTATAAACGCAAGATGGACAAGATGGGCATCAAGCCCGAGGACATTACCTCCATCGATGACATTACGAAGCTGCCTTTCACTACGAAGTACGACCTACGCGATGAGTATCCCTTCGGTCTGCAGGCGGTTCCCATGAGTGAGGTACGCCGTATTCATGCCTCTTCCGGTACGACCGGTAAGCCGGTGGTCGGCACCTATACGCAGAATGACTTGGATAACTGGGCTGAGTGTGTGGCCCGTGTGTTGGCGGTAGGCGATATAGGCCCGGGCGACGTGGTACAGGTTTCTTACGGCTACGGCCTCTTTACCGGAGGTTTGGGAGCGCATGATGGCGCAGCGAAATTAGGGGCGATCCAGTTGCCCACCTCTTCAGGTAACTCTGAGAAGCAGATCATGTTGATGCAGGACTTTGGCACGACAGCGCTTTGCTGCACCCCTTCCTATGCGCTTCACTTGGCGGAGTGCATTGAGAACAGCGACACGGTGAAGGCCGAGAACCTGAAGTTGCGTGTCGGCTTTTTCGGTGCGGAGCCTTGGACGTGGGGCATCCGTCGTGAGCTGGAGAAGAAGTTGCATATCAAGGCAATCGATATTTATGGTTTGACAGAGATGTCTGGTCCCGGTGTGGGTGGTGAGTGTCAATACCAAGATGGTACTCACGTGTGGGAGGATATGTTCTATCCCGAGATCATCAATCCTGAGACCTTGGAGCCGGTAGCACCAGGTGAGCAGGGTGAGTTGGTTTTCACCTCTCTCTGTAAAGAGGCTATGCCTATTTTGCGCTATCGTACACGCGATTTGACCCACTTGATCTATGAGAAGTGTCGTTGCGGTCGTACAGCGGTACGTATCGGTAAGATTCTTGGTCGTTCGGATGATATGTTAATTATCCGTGGTGTGAATGTATTCCCGAGTCAGGTGGAGGCGATCTTGACGGAGTTCCCGGCCTTCTCTCCACAATACTTCATCACCGTGGATCGCAAGAATCACGAGGATACGTTCGACTTGGATGTTGAGTTGCGTCCGGAGTTCTTCTCGCCCAATCCTGCAAAGCAGATGCCATTTATCAAGCCGTTGTATGACCGTCTCTGCTCCGTGATGGGTATCAAGCCAAATGTGCATATCTTGCCACCGAACTCCATCCAACGCTCGACGGGTAAGGCAAAACATGTGAACGATAAACGAGATTTCTCTAACTGGAAATAAGAGTTATGCGAATATTCTCAGATGAATTGGTGGCTGAGGCGGTGCGTGTGAACCACGTGGCTGATCTCAGCCATGCCACGATCGGGGAGACCCTGCTTGTGGCGCAATATTTAGAGAAGAAGACGGGCATTCCCTTCATCCGAATGGATCAGGGTAGCCCTGGCCTTCCTGCCAATCGCTATGGTATTGAGGCGGAGAAACGTGCGTTGGATAGCGGTATCGGTAGCCAATATCCGGCTGCGGCAGGTATTGCAGAGCTAAAGGAGGCAGCCAGCCATTTTGTCAAGGCTTTCATCGACATCGACATTTCGCCCCGTGCTTGTGTGCCTACGGTAGGTTCAGTGGCCGGTAGTTTTGGTGGTTTTATCGGTTGCTGCCAGCGGGATCCGATGAAACGGAAGGTGCTGTTCATCGACCCTGGTTTCCCTATTCAAAAATCGCAGTTGCGGATGTTAGGTATCGAATGGAAAGAGTTTGATATTTTTCCCTACCGAGGGCAGGCGTTGCGGGCTAAGTTGGAGGAGGAGTTAGCCGAGGGCGACATCGCTGCAATCATCTATTCGAATCCCAATAATCCGGCATGGATCTCGTTGGAAGAGGAGGAGTTGCAGATTATTGGTGAATTGGCGACTCAGTACGATGCGATTGTCATGGAGGACTTGGCTTACTTTGCGATGGATAGCCGTCATGACCTCTCACATCCCTTTGAGCCACCCTATGTGCGTACCGTAGCTCGCTATACCGACAACTACCTGTTGATGCTTTCTTCGTCGAAGATCTTCTCCTATGCGGGACAGCGTATGGCCTTGCTCTGCATCAGTGATAAGCTTTTCGATCGGCAGTTCCCGGCATTGGCTGAGCGTTATCATGATACGGGCATCTTTGGCCCGACGCTTATTGCCAGTATTCTCTATATGATTACTTCGGGTTGTACCGCTACCACGCAGTATGGCTATGCGGAGATGCTTCGCCTCTCTACAGAGGGAAAGATCAATTTCGTGGAGGATACGAAGGCTTATGCCGAGCGTGCGCAGCGGATGAAGGCCATCTTCTGTGCGAACGGTTTCACGATTACCTACCCACGCGATGTGACGGAGGAGATTGGTGATGGTTTCTTCTTCTCGCTTTCCTATCCTGGCCTAACGGGTGGAGAGTTGGTGACAGAGTTGATGCACTATGGCGTTTCCAGTATCAATTTAGATACGACCGGCTCTTTACAGCCAGGTGTGAGAGCTTGCACCAGTCGTATGCGGGATGAGTTATACCCTGTTTTGGAGGAACGTATGCGGCAGTTCCATGCGGATCATCCTTTTTGAAAGTTGTTGAAACTATCCCAATAAAATAAGTGCCGATAGAAGGAGTCTCCTATCAGCACTTATTTTTATTAGAGGGTTCACTTATTCGATCGCCGTTTAATTGTTATTATCGGTTATCCAATCAATTCCACGCTGCGCTTGATGAAGTTACTCAATGCTTCGCCCTTCAGCATACCGTTGCCCAAGAGAGCCAAGTCGATCAACTGGCTGACCATCTTGTTGCCAGCAGCATAGTCGGCGATTACCTTGTTGCGCTGCTCACGCAAGGTGTCGAGCTGCTTGTTGGTGTTGGTCATATCCTCCTTCTCGGCCTCGGTGATCTCCTCCGGCTTCTTCTTGTTCTGAGCCTCACGCAGATCGTTCTGACGAGCCTCCCAGCCCTTGATCTCACCACGGACACCCTTCAGTTGCTCGTCGATAGCGGTTGCCTCATCGCTCAACACCTTCTGGATCAACGGGTGATCGGTGTTCAGCACGAAGTTGAAGCTGTCTGGCATGTCACCATAGAAGGACATACCCGGCTGCATGGCCGACATCTCACGCATACGGCGCATATATTCGCCTTGTGTCAAGATGACAGGGTTTGCCTGCGTGCCTAAGGCCTCCATCGTGACGTAGAAGTTGGTCTTTTCCATCTTCGGCAGCTGGCTCTTGAAAGTCTCCACCAAAGCCACCTTCTGCTCCTCATCGAGGTTCACCTTGCCAGCCTCCTCCTTACGGATCAGGTTGTCGATCGTGTCGCTATCCACACGGACGAAGCTGCTCTTCTCGAACTTCTGCTCCATCTGGCCGATGGCGTGTACATCGAGTTGTCCCTTCATCTCCAATACGCTGTAGCCTTTGTCTTTGGCGGCTTGGATATAGCTGTATTGCTCGTCTTGGTTGGTCGTATAGAGGTAGATCAGGTTGCCGTCCTTATCGGTTTGCGCATCCTTGATCAGGTTCTTGTACTCCTCGAAGGTGAAGTACTTACCCTCGATGTCCTTCAACAGGGCGAACTTAGCCGCACGGTCGTAGAACTTCTCGTCGGTCAGCATACCATATTGGATGAAGAGTTTCAGGCTGTCCCACTTCTCCTCGAACTGTGCTCGATCGTTCTTGAAGATCTCCTCCAAGCGGTCGGCTACCTTCTTCGTGATGTGACCCGAGATCTTCTTCACGTTCTGGTCGCTCTGCAAATAGGAACGAGAGACGTTCAAGGGGATGTCCGGCGAATCCAACACACCATGCAGCAGCGTCAAGAACTCCGGCACGATGCCCTCCACGGAGTCGGTCACGAACACCTGGTTGCAATAGAGCTGGATCTTGTTGCGGTGCAGGTCGAGGTTGCTCTTGATGCGGGGGAAATAGAGGATACCCGTCAATTTGAAGGGATAATCCACATTCAGGTGGATCCAGAAGAGCGGCTCCTCACTCATCGGATAGAGATCTTGGTAGAACTTCTTGTAGTCCTCTTCCTTTAGTTCAGACGGTTTGCGGATCCAAGCCGGGGTGGTGTCGTTGATGATGTTGTCCTCATCAGTATCCACATATTTACCATCCTTCCACTCCTGCTTCTTGCCGAAAGCGATCGCTACGGGGAGGAAGCGGCAATATTTCTTCAATAGACCCTCCAGCTTCTCCTTATTGAGGAAGTCCTTGTTCTCATCGTCGATGTAGAGGATGATGTCGGTGCCTCGGTCGGCCTTCTCGGTCTCCTCCATGGTGTATTCCGGTGTACCGTCGCAGCTCCACTTCATGGCCGGAGCATCCTTGTAAGACTTGGTGACGATCTCCACCTTCTTAGATACCATGAATGAAGAGTAGAAGCCCAAGCCAAAATGTCCGATAATGGCAGCTGCGTCATTCTTATATTTCTCCACGAACTCCTCCGCACCAGAGAAGGCGATCTGGTTGATGTATTTGTCAATTTCCTCAGCCGTCATACCGATACCACGGTCAGAGATAGTGATGGTGTTCTCGTCGAACTTCACCTGTACGGTCAAGTCGCCCAGCTCGCCCTTGAACTCACCCACAGAGGCTAACGTCTTCAGTTTCTGTGTCGCATCGACGGCGTTAGACACCAACTCACGCAAGAAGATCTCATGATCGCTATACAAGAATTTCTTGATTACCGGAAAAATGTTCTCGGAGGTCACTCCGATGTTACCTTGTTTGCTCATATACTTTACTTGTTTTGTTTTTACTATCCTGTTTCGTGCCCATCGGGCATTCACCTACACTATAGCAAAAGCAATGCCAAAACAGATAATGTCGGTCAATGAGTGACAAAAAGGCAGGAACAATAAAAATATCTTCCGATATTTTGCCACTCAGCATTAAATCTCTATCTTCGAGCCAAAATCCAAGAATCCTAAAGATGTGATGAATATGAGTACAATATCAGTGAATGCGAAGGTTTATCAAGATGCCTTGCTCTATGCGCAAGCACATGACACAAGCATTAATGAGATCGTTGAGAATTATCTTAAGACTCTTGTGGTTGTGAAACCAACTCCGAAGAAGAAAGAGTTGCCAGCTTCTTTCAAGAAATTAAAAGGTATTCTTTCCGATGTATCTGATCCCAATGACGAACGTTTAAACTACCTATTGTCCAAATAATTATGCGACGCATATTTCTTGATACGAATGTAGTGCTCGACTACTTTTCTGTTTACCTTCCCCATCACATTTTATTTCCAAATATCTGAAATCCAGTTTTTTAATTATAAAATATACCCATAGTTCGTATCCGCAAACCCCATAGTTCGCTGGCATAGACTATGGGGTTCGTGTAAGCAAACCGTGGGTTGATGCCAAAAATGATGCACTTTTGCTTAGCCACATCTGAACTAAACTAAATTCAGTGCAATACCCTACTTTCTCTACTCGGAGATTAGGGGGATGACCGACTTTGGTTTAGAACTTCACCGAGTTTGGTATAGAGGAACAATAGAGTAGTTATAGAGGAAGTGCAGAGGAGGAGTAAAGACATTGTTTTAGATTATCTTGAGAACAAGAATTTGGGCTTTGTCTCTATCCATTGGCGTAGGGGAACATCGTATGCTTTAGCGAAGTCACAACAAATGTTCAGCCATGCTTCATACATAGTTTCCCCTTCGAGTAGCGCAGGATTGAACTCTTTAATCATCATCAGTAGCTCGGAAGTTGGTGAACTGAGCTGAGATTTTATTTCATCCGCATAATCTACAATGATATGGAACACTTGGGCTACAGGTGTCTTCAATCGTTTTCCATTCACATGTGTTATGCTTCCTCCTGCAGAATAAAGATCACGAATATTCGGGTTCACAACTTGATTATAGGAGCAAAGCCAAAGCGTGGTACTGTTATATTTTGACAGGCTACGTTTGGGATTGAGTGCTTCAGGGAAAAGGATCATGCATTTGGTTTGTAGGATTCGCTTTTCAGAGGAGTCGAGAGTGTTCCATAGTTTAATGTTGAAAGAGCGTGCGTCCTCTATGTTTTCAGACGTAATCCACCAAGGCATCTCTTGCTTGTTCCTCTCTATTGCTTTTTTACGGTAGTAGTTGCGCACGAGGCGTATAGAATCTGCATCCTTTCGGAAAGTATCATAAGTAGTCCCCATCTTAGCAAAGATTGACTCTTCGGGAGTTATTTCCATGTCAATCAAATACCGAGGCGAGTGAGTGACCGCAATATCATATAGTACGTCTTGATAGGGACGGCATTTAAATTCTGGAGTTATTCCACCTAATTTACCGAAAAGCATATAAATGTCCTCAACAAGTTCTACACGACTAGTTTCTACGATGCTACTACCTGTTGAAGTCCAATGATCCTTTTCGGTTGTCTTTACTTCTATGCCATAATATTGATTGGCTATGATGTCGGGAAACCGCTGTCCTGAGATGAGTTTTACCTCATTGGCATCAAAAGGGCTATCTTCACAAGCAAGTTGGATAATCTCTACTGCTATTGGTTCTAATGCCGTGGCAGTCAGTTTTCGAAATTCACATGGGTGAAGGCTCGCCTGATTGTTGAGAATCGTTTCTGTTTTGCTCATTAATGACGCAAACGCCTTATGTGCTAATGTAATGTCCTTCTTTCGAATTGTGATGATATTATTTGTCTTTTCCATGATCAAATGAAATATTTTGCCCAGTTCTCTTGAATGCGTCTTGCGATGTTATATGCCAACATAGGTGGTACAGCGTTACCAATTACCTTATAAGCAGCTGAGGGACTGACTATGTATTTACTACTGTTAGTTTTGCAGCAGACAAATGGGAAGTCGGGTGGAAAGGTCTGGATTAAGGCACATTCGCGCGGCGTTAATCTTCGTTCCTGTAACCCTTGCTGTAACTCCTCCAAATTACGACCGCCATGTTCTGCAGAGAGTCTTCTATACTCAATATTGCCATGATGCTCTGAACGAATAGTTGGACCGAGGCCATCAAAGTTGATCTCTGTTTGTCCTTGGCTTTTATTCCCTAAATATTTGGCCTTTGAGTAAAACTGTTGTGACAAATCATCCGACTGTTCAGGTTCTGCCAATTCGTGTAGTACGTCTCTGCATGTAACAGGTCTAGGAAGACTCATTTCATGCACATTGAAGTTGTGTGTTGGAGATGGATAGGGATCATACTCCGCAGGTATCTGCTCCTGTTCCAAAGCATGTATAGCCTCCTCTCGAAGCGCAGAGCGTTTAATTCCGATAAAGATTACACGTTCGCGTGTTTCAGGTACACCGTAATTAGCGGCATGAAGTACTCTGGGAGAGAGAACGATGTAATCATTCCCGTCTGCTGTGGAGAAATCTCGTTGAATGATATCTTTTACATCTCCCAAACTAATCAAGCCTTTTACATTCTCAGCAAGAAACATTTTTGGACGTACAATGTCAATGACTTTCTTCATCCAGCTATATAATTGTCCTCTTGTTTCTTCCAAAGGTTCATTGTTAATATGGCGTTCGCCAGAATGCGATACTTTAGAATTAAATCCCATACGTTTCCCTGCAACACTAAAATCCTGGCAAGGGAACCCCCCAGTTACCACATCAATTTGTTCCGGGAATATGTTGTCCCCTTCTTGATGCGCTTTTACCAACTCTACAATACTACGCAGATGGTAAATTGACAGGTCTATATTAAATCGAGACATATAGTTCAGCCATGTCGTACGGGCTTCCGGTAAGATATCGCAAGCAAAAACCGTTCTGAATCGATTACGTTTTAGCAAAGACCAATTCTTAAGAGGTTGGCTCTCTATCCACTCCGAATTTGTGACTGAGCGATTATGACAAAGAAATCCACCTTCTAAACCTAAATCCATTCCTCCACATCCAGAAAAGAGAGATAAGACTCTCAAAGGGTAATTGGATGGATTAGCTATCTTATGACTATATAAAATGTTATCATTCATGAATAATGTTATTGCTTGCGATTCATTTTTTGAGCGAGCGAAGATACATATAATCGTTGAGAAATGAAAATAAGCTAATCTGCCAATGTCCTTAATTGTAAAAAATAAGCCAAGCAAAAGCTTGGCTCGGAGCAAGACGCCCACGACCCGTGAAGGACGGTTGCACCTCTCGCATTGCAAATATAGTGCTTATTCTTCAATTTTTCCAGATATTGTTATTCTTGGTTCGTATTTAGCCGACAGTACCTGTTCCATCTCCTAGTAATAGTCAAAATTGGCAGGGAGTGATACACACCCCTTGAGGTGATGCAAGGCTTCCGCTTTGCTTATGTTTATCATGGATATAGAATATCTGGTGCAATTGTATTCATATTCTTAGACTTATTTTTATTGACACTCCATCGTCCTATAAATATAGTCCATATCGACATGCTGGCGGACGAGGGCGGCAAGCTTGTCGTATTGCGTCTCCTTGAAAGCTTTGTAATCGAAGGGAGCAGCGGAGGTGGCGGTGTCGAAACCTGCGGCTAAGTGATCGAGCACAGTGGGGTTGTCGAGGATGCCATGCAGGTAGCTTCCCCAGCAATGCTCATTGAGGTAACAACCATCCAATCGGCCATCTTCTAAGCGGGCGACAGGGGAGTAGTTTGCCTCCGCTAACGGTTCGGTGCGTCCCATGTGAATCTCGTAGCCCTCGCAGGGCGTCTCTTCAGCGGTGGGCAGGAAGGCGAAACGACTCTGACGGGTTACCTTCTCTGCTTCCAAGATGGTGCGTTGAGGCAGCAAGCCTAAGCCTGGGAGAGCAGGGATGCTTCCCTCGATACCCGTGGGATCCTCGATACGTGCGCCCATCATCTGGTAACCACCACAGATACCGATCACCTTCTTGCCGGCTTTGTATGCCCGCACGATCGCCTCGGCGATGCCGTTGTTATGCAGCTGAAGGAGATCACCCAAGGTGTTCTTCGAACCGGGTAAGAGGATGATGTCTGCCCGTTCGATCTCTTTCACGTTGTTGGTATAGTAGGGATTGAAGCGGGGATCCATCTCTAATACGTCGAAATCAGTGAAGTTGGACATGCGTGCCACTTGGATGATGGCCACGTTGATCTTTCCCTCTCGGAAACCACCCTGTTTCCGGTCGAGCACCACTGAATCCTCCTGCTCGATTTGAATATCCTTGAACCAGGGGATCACACCGACCACGGGTACACCGGTCAGCTCGTGCAGCAGCTTACGTCCCTCGTCGAACAAGGAGGCATCTCCCCGGAACTTGTTAATGATAATTCCTTTCATGAGTGCTTTTTCCTCCGGACGCAACAGGGCGATTGTGCCATAGACCGATCCAAACACACCGCCTCGGTCAATGTCTGCCACCAAGTAGGTAGCGGCTCCCGCACGGAGGGCCATACGCATGTTGGTGATGTCGCGATCCCGCAGGTTCAGCTCTGAGATGCTGCCAGCTCCCTCTAACACGATCGGGTTGTAGCGAGCGGCCAATCGTTGGAAAGCGGCTGTTGCGGCGTCGAAAAGTCGTTCTTTCTGTTGGTGCCGCCCGAAGTAATCCTTGGCGGAAAGGTTGCCGATTGGTTTGCCACAGAGCACCACTTGCGAGGTTTGGTCGCCAGTCGGTTTCAGCAACACGGGGTTCATGTCAGTATGCGGAGAGATACCGCACGCTTCGGCCTGCACCACTTGTGCCCGTCCCATCTCGCCCCCCTCTGGTGTCGAGTAGGAGTTAAGCGACATGTTCTGTGCCTTGAACGGAGCGGGTTGATAACCATCTTGCTTGAAGATACGGCAGAAGGCAGCGTTGATCACGCTCTTACCAGCGTCGGAACAGGTGCCGACAAACATAATGGGACGAAGCTGTTGTTTCATTTTATACCATATATATTATTTAGGAACAGGACGCAAAAGTACGTTTTTGTGGGGATTTTCTTATCTTTGTGAGCATGAATTTTCTTAAATAGCTTATACACATGTTGATAGAGATAACTATTCGGTTGTTTGTAGCGCTGTTGCTCGGTGGACTGATTGGTGTTGAGCGCGACTATCGCTCGAAAGATGCAGGTATTCGTACCCATTTCTTAGTGGCGTTGGGCAGTGCCCTGTTTTGTGTCGTGTCGCAATTTGGGTTTGGGGTGGATTTGAAAGACTCCTCCCGTGTGGCAGCACAGGTTGTTTCGGGCATCGGTTTTCTGGGTGCCGGGACAATTATCTTTCAAAAAGATAAAAATGTAGTCCGAGGATTGACTACTGCCGCTGGTCTTTGGGTAACGGCGGCGATTGGCTTGGCTTGCGGAACGGGTATGTATGCGGCGGCAGCCATATCCACTGTTTTTGTGTTGGTCAGTTTGGAAGGCGTGAACCTATTGATGCCCCATAGCAGTATGTCCACGGTTTATCTCTCCTTCACCTCCACCTCTAAGGAGAGCGTAAAGCGAGTCCTTGAACAACTCAAGAAGGACTGTGTGGAGCTTCATTCCTATGAACTCAAAGATCGTCGTTCCTCGCACGGAGAGCTCTTTGAGGTCAGTGTGGAGATGCGGATGAAGCGGGGTCACACAGAGCAATTGCTCAGCTATCTGGATGAGTTCGATGAGGTGACGATCACCAGCATCGAGTAGGGGCATTACTGCTGATAATACCCCTGCATATTCATCTCTCTGGCTGCGAAATAATTGTATTTGTCCTCCTCCAAAGGATAATCCCAACAACCTAACTGGTGGTAGATCTCTCCTCCGAAGCCCTGTTTGAATTTATACAAGCCATACATGGGATGCGCTGGATTGGGCGAGGGAGAGATGCCAAACATATCCAAGAACTGTCCTTGGTTCTCTTGCGAAGGCTCGATCTCCGGGCCATAGGGCACGTAAGCCACGTAGTCCTCCCGATTAAGCTGTTGGAAGAAGAGGATAAAATCGGCTTGTGTATAGGAATAGCCGCCTACGTTATTGTATAGGTCACTGTTGCGCACGGCAAATTCAAAGGCGCATGAGGTGATGCCGGATCGTTCTTTCACTTTCGACCAGAACGACGTTTGCTGCACGATAGGCGTGCTATAGGCATCCACGATTTCTTTCGTTCGATATGAAGTTGCATGTTTGGATAGATTAGAGGTCGCAAAGGTAAGCCTATTTCTCTTGAAAAGCAAAAAGCCCCTAAAAAGGGTAGGATGCGTATGGATATTTTGCGTACATTTGCGAATCTATAAAAAATGTAGACTTTTTAAATATTTCGATCTCATGGAGAAAGTAAAGCAGCAGCCGGTGCGGTTGCAATCCTTGGATGCCCTTAGAGGCTTTGACATGCTCTTTATTATGGGCGGTGGCACGCTCTTGGTAGCTCTGGCTACTCTGTTTCCAACCCCTTTTTTTGAGGCGATCGCCGAGCAGACCCATCATGTGGACTGGAATGGTTGCCACATGGAGGATATGATCTTCCCGACGTTCCTTTTTATTGCCGGCATCTCTTTCCCTTTCTCTTTGGAGAAGCAGCGTCTGAGTGGCAAGGATGGGGGAGCGATCTTGCGCAAGATCATTCGCAGAGGTCTGACCTTGGTGCTGTTGGGCATTGTTTATAATGGCTTGCTTAACTTTGATTTCTCCACACAACGCTATGCCAGTGTCTTGGGACGTATCGGTCTGGCTTGGATGTGTGCTGCTCTCCTGTTTGTTTATGTGAAGACGAAGAGCCGGGCTTGGATCGCCGCCGCTATCTTGGTGGGTTATTGGTTGTTGTTGCGTTTCGTGCCTGCTCCTGATGCGGCTGCTGGCGTGGATAGCTTGACGATGGAAGGCTGTTTGGTCGGTTATGTGGATCGGCTGTTGTTGCCGGGACGGTTGCACTTGACTATTCATGACCCGGAGGGTTTGCTTTCTACGTTGCCAGCTGTGGTGACAGCGATGCTCGGTATGTTCACGGGCGAGTTCATCAAGCAGTCGAAAGAGGGACTGACGGAGACTCGCAAGGTGCTCTATCTGTTGATGGGCGGTTTGTGTTTGATTGCGATCGGCTTGATTTGGAATTTCTTTTTCCCGATCAACAAACAGATTTGGAGTAGCTCTTTTGTCTGCTTCGTGGGCGGTATATCCACGTTGTTTTTCGCCCTGTTTTATTATGTGATCGATGTGAAAAACCATCGTGGTTGGACGCTGTTCTTCCGAGTGATCGGCATGAACTCTATCACCATCTATTTGGCGCAACGTTTCATCCGCTTCTCTTATACCAACGAGGCTCTGTTTGGAGGTTTGGCTAAGTTGATGCCGGAGTCCGCTCAACCGTTAGTGTTGGCGATCGGTTATATTGCAGTATGTTGGGCATTTCTTTATTTCCTTTATAAACAAAAGATATTCTTGAAAGTATAATTCCTATGGAATCCATCAAACAAATATATCGAATTGGGCATGGCCCATCGAGCAGTCATACGATGGCACCGATGCGTGCCGCACAGATGTTTTTGTCTCGTAATGGGGAGGCAAAACGTTTCCAAGTGACCTTATATGGCAGTTTGGCCGCCACGGGAAAAGGTCACATGACAGATGCCGCTATTCTGGAAGTGTTGCAGGCGGCGGCTCCTACGGAAATCATTTGGGAACCCAAGCTGTTCTTGCCCTTCCATCCGAACGGCATGCTCTTCGAGTCGTTTGGGGCGAATGGCGAACGCATGGAAGCCTGGACGGTTTACAGCATTGGCGGCGGAGCTTTGGCGAATGAGGCTTTTAACGAGTTGACGACCGCCGAGGTTTATGGTTTTCAGAAGATTCAGGATATACAGGCTTGGTGCGATCGCACGGGCTACTCTTTCTGGGAGTATGTGGAGCAATGCGAAGGCAAAGAGATTTGGGATTACCTTGCTGAGGTGTGGGAGGTCATGCAGGCAGCCGTGCGTCGTGGATTGGAGACGGAAGGTATCCTTCCGGGTGGTTTGGGTATCCGCCGAAAAGCTTCCGACTATATGATTCGGGCGAAAGGCTACGGCAGTAGTATCAAAAGTCGTGGCTTGGTTTATGCCTACGCTTTGGCAGTCTCAGAGGAGAATGCTTGTGGCGGTCAGATCGTGACAGCGCCTACATGCGGCTCCTGCGGTGTATTGCCAGCTGTGTTGTTCCACTTGAAAGAGACAAGAGAGTTCCGGGATTCACGCATCCTGCGTGCGTTGGCGACAGCCGGTCTGTTTGGCAACGTCGTGCGGACGAATGCCTCTGTCTCAGGCGCTGAGGTAGGCTGCCAAGGCGAGGTAGGAGTGGCTTGCGCGATGGCTGCGGCCGCGGCGAGCCAGCTGTTTGGTGGCACGCCCGCACAGATTGAATACGCGGCAGAGATGGGATTAGAGCATCACTTGGGCTTGACTTGCGATCCGGTCTGTGGATTGGTGCAGATCCCCTGTATTGAGCGAAACGCCTTTGCGGCTGCCCGTGCGTTGGATGCCAATACCTATTCTAACTTCTCTGATGGCAAGCATCGGGTGAGCTTCGACCAGGTGGTGCAGGTGATGCGAGAGACGGGACACGACTTGCCAAGTCTCTATAAAGAGACCTCAGAGGGTGGCTTGGCGAAGAACATCAATCATCAGTCTTAATTCCAATATCTACAAATAGAGTAATAGCATGAACGTAAAAACGTATTTGAAAGCGGCTTTAGCCTTGACCTTGGTGGCTTGCGGGCAGCCGAAGCAGCCTGCTACGGAGGAGGTGGCTCAGAGTGGTAACCCTGTGTTCGAGGGATGGTATGCCGACCCGGAGGGCATCATCTATGACGATACCTATTGGATCTATCCGACATGGAGCGATGTTTATGAGAAGCAGACTCATTTCGATTGTTTCTCCTCCAAGGATTTGGTCAATTGGACGAAACATGCCAACATCCTTGATACCACAGAAGTGAAATGGGCTAAACGGGCCATGTGGGCACCGGCAGTGATTCGCAAGGAGGGTAAGTATTATCTTTTCTTCGGAGCTAACGATGTGCATGAGGGCGAGATTGGCGGTATTGGTGTAGCTGTGAGCGACCGTCCTGAGGGTCCCTATAAAGATCTGTTGGGCAAACCATTGATCAACGAGATCGTGAATGGAGCGCAACCTATCGACCAGTTTGTCTTTAAGGATGACGATGGTACCTATTATATGTATTACGGAGGTTGGGGGCATTGCAATTTAGTGAAATTGAATGCCGATTTCACAGGATTGGTTCCCTTTGAGGATGGAACAATCTACAAGGAGGTGACCCCCGATAGCTATGTGGAGGGGCCGTTCATGTTTAAGCGGGATGGCAAGTATTACTTCATGTGGAGTGAAGGAGGTTGGACAGGGCCGAATTATTCAGTAGCCTATGCGATCGCCGATTCGCCTTTTGGCCCCTTCAATCGCCTCGACAAGATCCTGCAACAGGATTCCACGGTGGCAACAGGTGCCGGGCATCATTCGGTGTTGCATGTGCCGAACTCGGAGGATTATTACATCGTCTATCATCGTCGTCCTTTGGGTGATACGGGGCGTGATCATCGTGTGACCTGTATTGATCGGATGACCTTCGACGAGAAAGGGCGTATCAATCCGGTGAAGATCACCTTTGAAGGTGTTGAGGCACGTCCCATCACACTTAAATAATTCATCCGATGCGTATGAACAGATCTCGAATCCTGAGCTTCTTGTGTGGCCTGTTGCTGTTTTCCTTTGGAGCGGCAGCACAGGCTGCTTCGGATGGAAACACCTACACCACGCCGGAGCGACTTTTCTACATCACTCGTAGTTTGAACAAGAACTTGGTTTGCTATGACTATCGGCTGACGGATGGCAAGCTCGACAAGAAGGATCCGATCCACGTCTATTGGGTCAACCGTGAGGAGAAGGTTGGGCAGAAGGAGGACATCAACTTTTTCCAGCGTAAGATGGCCTACGGTTACAAGCAGGTAGAAAAGGGAGAGGATCGGGTGGTCTTTACCTTGACTGCTTATCCGAAGCGACAAATGACCTTGACAGGCAGTGCGTCGAAAGGCTACAAATGCTATGTCTCCATCAGTGGTAAGCAAGCGGTTTTGCGATCCCTGTATGTCAAGACAAAGCCCGGCAACCCCATGAGTGTGGAGTATGTCGAGCTACGTGGTGTCACCGTGGAGGGTGGAGAGGCTGTCACGGAACAGGTAAGACCCTGATCACGGGACAGCTTAGTCCTTCTTCTCGATCTTGTAACCGATCTCACTGAACGCCTTGATAAAATCCTCATAGGTGGCCTTCTCTTTCTGATAGACAATGGTCACTTTCTGTTCAGGAACGGAGGTTTGGATGCTCTTGACGCCCTTCACGAATCGGATGTTCTTTTTGATCTTGCTTTCGCAATTGGCACAATGCATTTGTGGATTGGTTGTGACTTGCAGTGTATCTGCTTGCTGGGCTTTCTGCGCTGATGCGGCGAGTGATGTGATGGACATAACCATCAAGAAAACGAACTTTTTCATTGTATATCTATGTATTAAAAGTTTTCGAATGTGAATCGCATACCGATGTAGAACATGGCGCCATCCGTAGGGCCCCATACTTGTGTCGCATCAAATTGTGCGGACCAGGGATCGGCAGCGCCTCGGATCGGATGGTTGATGGTGTAGTTCGTCAGGTTCTCACCACCGATGTAAACGGAGAAGTGGCGAAACTCGCGTGTCACCTGTGCCTGCAATTGAAAGTAAGCCGGATAGCTCGAATGATCATACAGATAGCCTAAACCATTGACACTGCCTGTGACATCGAAATGCCATTTTTCTAACGGTGTTTTATAACCCAGTGTGAGCAATCCTTTGTAGCGTGAAGTAAGTGGGCGAGTCCGCAACTGATCGTCGTAGGTGGTCTTTGCGTCTGTATAACGGAAGGCACCTGTGGCCGAGAATCCCTCGAAAAAGGGGTAGGTGGCATCAATCTGTGCTGTATGGCTGTAGCTCTTGCCCGATAGATTCTCTATACTGAATGTGTTGGCTCCCTTGGCTCCATCCGGGTTAATCACCAACTGGTGCTGGAAGTCGGTATAGTAATAGTCCATGTTCAACTCCAGCTCTTTTCCGGCGACTGGCAGATGCAGCGAAGCCGACAAGCCTGTGTTCCATGCCTCCTCCTGTTTCAGTCGTTCGTTGGCAATGAAGGTCTTTCCACTCGCTAACAGCGATACGTTCTCAGCCAATACATGCGGGGAGCGATAACCTTTGCCCGCTGACGCACGCAACGAGAGCCATTCGACAGGCGCATACTTCACGTGAAGACGGGGGGTGAGGAAACCGCCATACACGGATGAGTAGTCCCAGCGTATGCCTGGCATAACGGTCAGTTTCTCACCCAGTTTATAGGTGTATTGTGCGTACAAGCCCGAAGTGGTCTCGTTAGTAACCCCCAACAGGTAATTCTTTTTGCCCACCAGCGGATTGGCCAGATCAAGCGTCTGGTCATAATGGCCATGGTTGACCGATGCTCCCACGCTGAGGTTATGCTCCGGTGTGAAATCGGTCTCGAACATCAATTGCGCATATCCGTTCTTTTGGTTCACGTCGTAGCGTGTATGGCCAAACTGATAGTCCGCGTCGTGGATGGAACCATTCATCATCATGGCCAGCGATGTGTTATGCTCGTCATCGAGAATGAAACCATTTTTCCATTGCGATTCCAACCGATGGGTGTTCACGTCAATCCCATAATGAGGCAAGGTGGTCGGCTGACTGCCGTGATGACTCATGCCACAGGTACGTTCGTCGAGCAATGCCTTGATGCTCCATTGACTGATCCATTGGGACGATACGTAGGCCATTCGCCACATACCGTTGAACTGTCGCTGTTTTGGCATGTCCATGAAGCCGTTGCCGTCCTTGTCGTGATCGCTCTGCCGATTCTCGAAATGCAGTAGGGCACTGGTGGAGAGTCGATCGGTGAGATGCAGGCTTCCATCGAGGTTTATCTCCTGTTTCAACTTGCTGTCCAAATAGGCGTTGGCACGGATGTCATCTGTACCTTGTGGCTTGAGGTATTCGATATTGATTTGTCCGGTGACGCTCTCATACCCGCTCTTCACACTGCTGGCACCTTTGCTCACCTGAATGCTTTGTAACCAAGGACCAGGAACATACCCCAACGAGTAGGGGATGCTTGCACCACGCAAATTGGGCATGTTCTCCGTAAGCATCTGTACGTAAGTTCCGCTCAATCCCAAGAGCTTGATTTGTCGGGGCCCCGTGGAGGCATCGCTATAGGAGACATCCACGGAGGGATTGGTGGTGAATGACTCGCCCAGATTGCAGCAGGCGGCTCGTATTAACTCGGAATGGCCGATCAATTCCGTGTTTGTCACTTTGGATAGCATTTTGCTGCGGGAAGGAGCCTTGATGGTTATGTCGTTCAGCACATGGCTACTATGGATCGTGTCATCCGGAAGTGCGGTGTCATTTGCATAATCCTGCTGTTGCGCCACCGCAGGGAATACGCACATGCCTAATATCCCTATCCATAAGTAATTCATACTTTTGTTTTTTTAGTTCATACCTTATATCGGCCACAAAAGTAGGATAGGTTGTGTGTGTCGCCTTTCAAAATTATGGTGAAGACTTATACTTGATCCAACGGGATGCGTTTGGCTCGCCAAGACGCATGGTCGAGTTGCTGGAACTCTTTCGGAGACATGCCTGTGACAGAACGGAATTGGGCACTGAGGTGGGCTGGCGAACTGAAGCCATACTTGTAGGCGATTTCGCTGATGCGTTTATCTCCATAGCAAAGCTCCTCCTTTACTCGCTCGATTCGTACCCGTTTCATGTATTGTTCGATCGTCATGCCCTTCACTTCTGTAAACAATTTGCTGATGGAACTGTATTCTTTCTGAATATTCTCTTGCAGAAAATCAGAGAGTTTGATGGCTTTGCCTTGATCTATCCAATCGATAATCAAGGAACGAGCCCGCTCTACGATCTGTCGCTTAGGATCGCTCAACAGTTCGAAGCCAATCTCTTGGAGTGCGTTGGCCAAGAGGGTCTCCTGTTCCTGAGTCAGTGGAGCTGGCAGGCGGATCTCTCCCAGTAGCACATCCTCGGGTTGGATGCCACAATCATGAAGTACCGTCTTCACAGCCATGATGCAGCGAGGACATACCATATTCTTGATAAATAATGGATAATAAGCCTTATTCGTCATTTCTATTTCCGGACTTGTCATTCTTTTTGCCTTTCGATGCAAAGGTATCATTTACTCTTTGAATAGTAGGTGCGAGGGGAAGAAAAAACATTGCCCATTGTTTTGGAAAACGTTGCCCGTAATTTTTTCAAACATTGCCGATGATTTTTTATTTCGTTGCCCATCGTTTTCGCAGGCGACGGGCAACGAATTTTTGAATGGAAAGTTTTGTGTTTTTCCTCTGCCTCATTTCAGAGAATTTCCATATATTTGCGCCTTTCGGGTAAACTGGATTAGATATAAGTAATGGATTTCGTCTTAGATAAAAGTAGTAGCCGTATGAGCTGCAAGGGATGCAGCAAACGGCAAGATCATAAATTGAACGTCTATAATTGGCTGTGCGATGTGCCGGAAGCGGAGAACGCCACAGACTATGTGGAGGTGCAATTCAAGAATACTCGCAAGGGCTATTTTGTGAATTCCAATAAGATTCCTTTGGAGAAGGGTGACGTGGTGGCGGTAGAGTCAACTACGGGTCATGATATTGGTACCGTGTCGTTGACGGGAAAATTGGTGCTTTTGCAGATTCGCAAGAATAATGCCCGTCTCGATAATCCTCCGAAGCAGATCTATCGCAAGGCTAAGCCCTCTGACATCGAGAAGTATAATGAGGCAAAAGCGAGAGAGCACGATACGATGATTCGTTCTCGTCAGATCGCAGCGGATTTGGGCTTGAACATGAAGATTGGCGACGTGGAGTATCAAGGGGATGGCAACAAGGCGATCTTCTATTATATCGCCGATGAGCGTGTGGACTTCCGTCAGCTGATCAAGGTGTTGGCTGAGACATTCCATATCCGTGTGGAGATGAAGCAGATCGGTGCCCGTCAGGAGGCTGGTCGCATTGGAGGTATTGGCCCTTGCGGAAGGGAGCTATGTTGCTCTACCTGGATGAGCAATTTCAGCTCTGTCTCGACCGTGGCCGCTCGCTTGCAGGATATTTCCTTGAACCCACAGAAACTGGCGGGGCAATGCGCAAAGTTGAAATGTTGCATCAACTTCGAGGTGGACTCCTATGTGGAAGCGTTGAAGCACTTGCCCTCCAAGGAGGTGACGTTGGAGACGAAAGACAGTACGTACTATCATTTCAAGACGGATGTCTTCAAGCGAGAGATTACCTATTCGACGGATAAGTCGATTGCGGCTAATTTGGTGACGATCCCGGCCTCACGGGTGTTTGAGGTGATCAATCTCAACAAGAAGGGGATCAAGCCTCTCTCCTTGGAGAGCGACGAGAAGCAGTCATCCAATAAGCGGGATGCGCAAGACATCCTGGGGCAGGAGAGCGTCACTCGTTTCGACTCCGATTCATCCAGCAAGAAGAAAAAGAAGAAAAAGAAGAGTAATAATGGCGCTAACAGCCAAGCTAACGCTGCGAAAGAGAGCGGTAAGGAGGCAGTTAATCAAACTCAGGGGAATCCTCCTGCTGAGGCGAAGAATGAGTCGGCAGACAATAAACCCAATCCGCACAAGGGAAATGGCAAGAATAACAATAACCGACGGAATAAGAATCATAATGGGGAGAATAGAGAAGGCAATCGTGAGAACAATCCCAAAAAGCGAGAGGGTAAAGGCAATGGCAATAAGCCCAAACAGCCCAAGCCGGCTCGACAGGATCAGCAGCGTGCTAAAACAGCTGAGGAGTCTCATCCTGCTAAGCCTGAGCAACCTGCTCAACCGGTCGAGAAGGCACCAGAAGCTTAATTGGGCGTATGGGCTGGTGATAGGATGGTTAGGCTGTCTGACAGCATGCACACAGCCGGCCATTTATGACCAGTTCCAGTCCATAGAGGGGAAGGTGTGGGATAAGGATAAGGTGTACTATTTTACCTTTATGATTGAGGATAATCGTATCCCTTATGACTTGACGCTGGCCGTGCGCAACAACAACCTATATCCTTATCAGAATCTCTGGTTGTTTTGCAACGAGGAACCTCCGATTGGCAGCCTCAAACGAGACACGGTGGAGTATATGTTGGCGGATGATTTTGGGAAATGGTATGGACATGGCATCTCCCTATTCCTCTCTACCTTCCCTATCCGTACGAATTATTATTTCCCCTATCCGGGGCAATACACGTATAGTTTTCAGCAGGGTATGCGCAACGTACATTTAGAGGGTATCCAAGAGATTGGTTTAACGATAACTCCGTCGAAGGTTATCGCTCCTTCCGAGAAGCATCCAAGCGCAAAAAGATAAATAGCAGGGTGGTGAACCCCCAGAGCGAGGAGCCTCCATAGCTGAAGAAGGGTAGGGGAATACCGATCACGGGGGTTAACCCCGTGACCATGCCTACATTGATGGCCAGGTGAAAGATGAAGATGGAGGCGACGCTGTAGCCATAGATCCGTCCGAACGCATTGTCTTGCCGCTCAGCCAAGGCAATCAGTCGTAAGATAAAGATACCAAATAGCAGTAATACCGCTGTCGCACCTACAAAACCCTGTTCCTCTCCCACGGTGCAGAAAATAAAGTCGGTGTCTTGTTCGGGCACGTACTTCAATTTCGTTTGGGTGCCATTCAAGAAGCCCTTGCCTGTCAAACCGCCTGAGCCAATAGCGATCTTGGATTGATTCACATTATAGCCTGCACCGCTGGGGTCGTCCTCCAAACCCAATGACACCTTGATGCGTACCTGCTGGTGAGGCTCCAAAATGTCATTAAACACATAATCCACAGAGAAGAGGAAGCCGAGGGAACCAATGGCAAAGAGGGCGATCAGCACGTAATGCCACACCCAATGATGGAAGGAGAGGAAAAGTAAATAACCCACGAACAGGAGCACCAGACCGATTGCGATCCATGCGAAGTTGACCGGTTGAAAGAGGGAAACTAAATAGCCAATACCAAAAATCGCAACAGTTGCCTCGGCCATGACCTTTAAGGCTAAACGATCTTTTCGTTCCATCCAAACCAATGCCATGGTGATCAGTCCGATCATACAGGCTACGATGAATTGTCCTAAAGCCGTCTCACCCACGACTACATCCGCATATTTCATACCGGTCACGAAGAAGAGCACCGCGCAGACACCGATCAGCAGAATATAGCCGCTCATCCCTTCTCGATAGAGCATCAGGAAGAATGCGAAATAGACCAACGCTGAGCCCGTTTCTCGTTGTAACAGAATGCAAATCATGGGCAGAAAAATCAACAACAAGACCAAAGAGAAATTCTTTAAGGTGGTCAGCTGAAAACCATAGCCCCCCATAAACCTCGCTACAGCTAAGGCCGTGGCGAACTTCGCTAACTCCGCAGGCTGAAACTGTATGGAACCTATGACCAACCACGAGTGAGATCCTTTGATATTGGGAGCGACAAAGATCGTCACGATCAAGAGTGCTAATACTACCGCATAGATCAGGTAGGCGAAGATCTCGAAGAAGTCGCTCTCTAACATCAATAGGATGAAAATGATTGCCATAGAGGATGCCATCCAGATCAATTGCATACCGGGTCGTCCTGCCGGGTCGAAAAAGCTTACGCCATCATACGCATAGCTGGCTCCGCAGATGCTGAACCAACCGGCTACTACCATTAAAGTATAGAGCAGTATGGTAAACCAATCGACCGATTTCCATATCTCTGTTTTCCTATAACGCATTGTTTGGTAAAATTACAGTGTTTGCGATAGACTCCTCTAAGGCTTGGTCAGCTTCGCTGATTTCTCCTTTTAAGTATTTCTCCAGCATCAATTTGCCGATAGGCACCGCATAGGTCGCACCAAATCCGGCATTCTCCACAAAAACAGCGATGGCCACTTTTGCGTTGTGATAAGGTGCGAATCCCATAAAGATAGAGTGATCTTTACCATGCGGGTTCTCCGCGGTACCGGTCTTGCCACATACTTCAATGTCTGGCAAGGCGGCTCCTCGGCAGGTAGCACCCCACGCTGTTCCTGCGACCGCTCCTCGCATACCTTCTGCTACGTAGTTGTAGTATTGCGACTGGATGGAGGGGTAACGACGTTGGGTGTATAGCGTATCCAATGGCGTATCTTGAATCTCTTTCACGACATGCGGGGTGATGAAATAACCTCTGTTGGCAATCGTTGCGGCCAAGTTGCATATCTGCAATGGCGTAGCCAAGATCTCACCTTGTCCAATGGCAATAGAGATGACTGTGCTTGAGTTCCAGCGTCCCCGATAGAACTTGTCATAAAATTTGCTATTGGGCACAAACCCACGCTTCTCTCCAGGGAGGTCAACCCCCAACTTGTAGCCATACCCCATGGAAACTAAGTGATCTTTCCATACATCGAATGCCTCTTGCACAGAGGGATAGCGTTTCCGGCTGTCGATCATGTCATGCAATCCCCAAGGGAAAAAAGAGTTACAAGAAGTAGCCAAAGCACCTACCAAGGGTAACGGAGAAGGATGGCCGTGACAAGCAGGCTTTCCGCCACGAAAAGTATATCCATGCGCACAAGAATAGGTGGTTTCTGGAGTGATCACTCCCTCTTGCAGGAAAATCAAGCCTTGCGTTGGCTTAAAGGTAGAACCCGGCGGATATTGCGCCATAAGAGGACGGTTGAAGAGGGGCTTCAAAGGATCCTTTTGCAAGGCTGCGTAGTTCTTGCCTCGCTGACGACCGATCAAGATGCTGGGGTCGTACGTGGGTGAGGAGACCATGCAGAGAATCTCTCCTGTCTCTGGCTCAATCATCACAATACCGCCTAATTTATTCTGCATCAACTTCTCCCCGTAGGCCTGCAACTCCATGTCAATGGATAGCTTTAAGTTCTTGCCTGATTCTGGAGGCACATCGTGCTTACCCTCCTCATAACGCCCCTTGATACGTCCATGGGCATCTCGCAACAAGATCTCGACACCCTTCACACCGCGGAGATAGGTCTCGTAGGATTGCTCAATACCTGTTCGCCCGGAGTAGTCTCCTTGCGTATAATAGGGATCGTTCTCGATGTCCTTGCGATTCACCTCTCCGATGTTACCCAACACCAAGGCCGCATTCGGATACTCATATTGACGAATCGTACGATTCTGGATGTAAAAACCGGGGAATTTGTAGAGTTTTTCTTGCAATACACCATACTCTTGTGCCGATAGCTGATTCATGAAAAGTTGAGGCACATACGAGGAGTAACCAGGGTTTAACTTTCGGTTCTTGATGTCAGCGATACGCTTGACGAATTGTTCTTTTGTGATTCCTAATACCTGGCAGAAGTCTAATGTGTCAAAAGGCTGTATCTCTCGCATCACCAACATCACGTCGTATGCGGGTTGATTATATACCAACAAACGTCCTGTTCGATCATACATCATCCCTCGTGAAGGGTAGAGCGTTTTCTTCAAAAAAGCATTGCTATCTGCCCATGCCTTATAGTCGTTCTCTAATACTTGTAGGAAGAATAGGCGTAAGATAAAGATCAACACCAACGCAATCACTGCACCGCCTAAAACAAAGCGCCGCGATTCCAGCTCAAACTTTGTCTTATTCTCCAATTTTCTGAATGTCTATCAGGTTAAACGCTTCTGCCGTACAGATCAAGAGTGTGGTTAGCAACACACTCGATACAATGCGGATAGCTAAAAATAGCGGGTCGAATAGAGTCAATGACTCTATCAAGAATAATGCGATATGGTGTAACACTACGAATGTCAGTACGTATCGAAAAAAGCCACTATATCCGAATACTCGATAGGAGGGATAAATCCCTTCTGGAAGATCTTTACCCATATACATCTGAATGAATTCCTCACGAAAAAATCCCGCTAACGTACAGGCAAAAGCATGCATTCCAGGGGTGTTGCTAAAGATATCAACCAGTAAACCGGCCAAGAAAGCCATAAATAATTGCCCTGACCGGGATTCACCAACAGGTAATTTGAGGATAATGTACAGATATAAAAAAGGCGTAGCAATGCGCATGAAGTGAATGTTATTCAAGATCAATACCTGAATCAGCACAAACACTACAAAGTAGATTGCATTACGTAGGATATTGTTAATCATTCTTTTTTGCCTCTTTTTCTACTCCCAGCTGTTCTTGCTGGAGGAAATTCTTGATAATCCGCACATGATTTAACGCTTGGAAGTCTGTAGCTAAACGCACCTGCAACGCATAAAAATTATCATCGTGTTGCTTCTCATGATCCTCCACGATGCCAACAATTAATCCCGCAGGGAAAACTGCCGAATAACCACTGGTCACAATGGTATCCCCTCGCTGAAACTCAACATGACGTGGCAGTTCCTCCAAAGTGGCGTAACGAATATTGCGTCCGTTCCAACTCAACGAACCGAAATAACTACTTCCCAATACTTTACAACTTAATCGTAGCTTTGGGTTCAGTAAAGGGATGATCACGGAAAAATGATCTGAAACTGTAGAGACAATTCCTACTACGCCACGCTCAGAAACCACCCCCATATCTGGAGAAATTCCATCTTTCGCTCCTTTATTCACCGTAATGTAATTCGACAAGTGCACAACGCTGTTGTTCACTACCTGTGCTACCACAAAAGAGTAAGGAAATTGCTCTGTTGAATCGGTTGCGAACCCCTTGAATCGCACTGTGTCAGCCATGAATACATCCAGTTGGTCTTGTAAATCAAGTAGCTGTGATTCCAATTGGCCATTGCGCTCCAGTAGCTCTTTATTGATCTCTCGAAGGTGCATATATGAGATTATTCCTCCTGAAACAGATGAAAGATGTCCAACCACCTCATTTGCTGAGCTAAATAACACGTTGCGCTGATAAGCATTGTTACGATAGATCAACGTCAATGAGAATGCTAATAACACCACAAACAGGAACCAATGTCTCTTCCTGACCAGAAATTCCAGTAGCTTGCGCACACTTCCTACAATTTATGATTTATAATTTCTAATCTATGTCTCCGTGAATCTTACTTCAACCCACATAAATCAGAAATTATAAACCAGCTATACATTTATCGAATTAGGAAATTGAATTTGTCAATATTTTTCAAAGCGACACCTGTACCTTTTGCTACGGCATGGAGTGGATCTTCCGCGATGTGAAATTGGATATTCATCTTGTCGCGTAAACGTTTATCCAAGCCTCGTAGCATAGCACCACCACCAGCCAAGTAAATGCCGTTCTTCACGATGTCTGCGTACAATTCAGGAGGAGTCTGCTCTAACGCACTCAAAATAGCTGCTTCGATCTTTGATATAGACTTATCTAAACAATGTGCGATTTCCTGATAAGTAACAGCTACTTCCATTGGCAGAGCAGTCATTTGATTTGGACCATGCACCACGTAATCTTCTGGTGCTTCATCCAAAACTGTCAAGGCAGAACCTACGTTGATTTTGATGCGTTCTGCCATGCGTTCGCTCACCTTCACGTTGTGTTGACGACGCATATACTCCACAATATCTGCGGTCAAGTCATCGCCTGCCATACGGATAGATTTGTTAGAAACAATGCCTCCTAAAGAAATCACAGCGATCTCTGTTGTTCCACCACCAATATCTACGATCATGTTGCCCTCTGGTGCCAAGACATCTATGCCTACGCCAATGGCAGCAGCCATTGGCTCAAATACCATATAAACGTCTCTTCCGCCCGCATGTTCAGCCGAGTCGCGTACGGCACGAATCTCTACCTCTGTACTTCCTGAGGGAATGCCGATGACCATACGTAAAGAGGGAGCAAACCATCTGCGCTTACTACTTGCCATCTTAATCAAGCCGCGCATCATCTGTTCAGCCGCATAAAAGTCGGCAATCACGCCCTCACGCAAGGGCCTGATCGTCCGAATATTCTTATGCGTCTTCTCATACATCTCACGGGCAACACTGCCGACGGCTAACACCTTGTCTGTGCGTGCATCTAAGGCGACTACCGAGGGCTCGTCCACCACGATCTTATCATTGCAGGTGATGATTGTGTTGGCCGTACCCAAATCCATTGCGATCTCTTGTGTAAAAGAAAACAATCCCATTCTTTTTCCTTATATATATGTTTAGTGTTTGAAATGACGTACACCTGTCTTCACCATTGCGATATCATGTTGGTTGCAATACTCGACAGACAGCTTGTCGTTGATAGATCCACCCGGTTGGATAACCGCTTTTATGCCCGCCTGGTTAGCGATCTCCACGCAATCGGGGAAGGGGAAGAACGCATCTGAGGCCATTACCGCCCCGTTCAGGTCAAAACCAAAGGATTTAGCCTTTTCTATAGCCTGTTTTAAGGAATCGACACGTGAAGTTTGACCTACACCACTGGCGCACAATTGCTTGTTCTTAGCCAATGTAATAGCGTTGCTTTTGCTGTGTTTTACGATCTTGTTGGCGAACAACAGATCCTCGATTTCTGTGGCAGTCGGGCGTTTGTCTGACATTGGCTCCAAATCTGCTTCTACCTGCATGCTTAAATCCTTCTGTTGCATCAATACTCCGTTCAACAATGAGCGGAACTGCATCGGGCAAGTTTTGCATTCCTTGCGGATCAAGATGATACGGTTTTTCTTCTGCTGCAATACTTCCAATGCGTCTGGTTCGTAAGCAGGAGCGATGATCACTTCGAAGAATATCTTATGAATCTCCTCGGCAACCTCCTTGGTGATTGTTGTATTTGTTACCAAGATACCACCGAATGCAGAGACTGGATCTCCTGCCAGTGCAGCCTTCCATGCTGACAATACTGTATTGCGAGAAGCGATTCCACATGCGTTGTTGTGCTTCAGGATTGCGAATGTTAACTCATCGAATTCATCAATCAAGTTTACTGCAGCATCAATATCCAGTAAGTTGTTATAAGAAATCTCCTTGCCGTGGATTTGCTCAAACATTTCATTGAATTTGCCATAGAATTTACCTGCCTGGTGTGGATTCTCTCCATAGCGCAAGTGCATGGGGCAATCCATTGCCGCACGGAAATGTGAACCTTGACGATCATCAAAATAGTTGAAGATTGCACTATCATAACCGGAAGAAACAGCAAATGCCTCTTTGGCAAACCACTTACGATCTTCTAACGTCGTCTCTGCACCTTTCTCGTTCAATAGCTGCAACAGTGGTTGATACTGTGCCTTAGAAGCTACGATTACGACATCCTTGAAATTCTTGGCAGCCGCACGGATCAGTGAGATGCCGCCGATATCAATCTTTTCAATAATCGCTTGCTCGTCTGCTCCGGAAGCAACCGTCTCCTCGAAAGGATACAAATCGACAATAACCAAGTCGATCTCCGGAATCTCATACTCCGCCAATTGTTGTTGATCGGTTTCGTTATCACGGCGCGCTAAAATACCGCCAAATACTTTCGGATGCAGCGTCTTCACGCGGCCACCCAAGATTGAGGGATAGGTCGTCAAATCCTCTACCGCATCGCAAGGCAAGCCCAACGACTCGATAAATGATTGAGTACCACCTGTTGATACGAAGCTAACGCCTTCATTATGCAGTTTCTTTAAGATCTCATCCAGCCCGTCTTTGTGAAAAACAGAGACCAGGGCACGCTTAATACGTTTCGTTGCAACCATCTTTTTCTGTTTACGTTTATGTTTTAGAGCACAAAAGTAGTATTTATTTCCCAAATCATAGCGATATTCTGGGAAAATATATTATTAGGCATGGAGTGTGAAAAAAATAGGGGTAAAACAAAAAGAAGAGCTATAATGATTTATAGCTCTTCTTCTGTCGTCGGGGTAACAAGATTCGAACTTGTGACCCCCTGCTCCCAAAGCAGGTGCGCTAACCGGACTGCGCTACACCCCGAGTAACATTTGCACTCTTTTTTTTTAAATGCGCTGCAAAGGTAGCGTTTATTTTTAATCTGCCAAAACTTTGTCTTACTTTTTTTACGTTTGGAGTGAGGTGTCCTCAGTAAAGGATATAAATAACGAGGAGCGACCTTTGATTTGGCTGCCCCTCGTTATGTGTTTCACGGAAACGCTATGTGATTGCTTGTTTAATCTACTAAACCATGTTGTTTGAATACCTTGTGGATCGTTTCTAGTGCATAATCCAATTGCTCTTTGGTGTGCGTAGCCATCAGAGAGAAGCGGATCAAAGTGTCTTCGGAAGCTACTGCTGGAGCGACAACCGGATTGACAAAAATTCCAGCTTCAAATAACTCCTTTACGATGAGGAAAGTCAAATCGTTATCGCGGATAAACAATGGAATGATTGGGGTAGAGGTATGGCCGATTTCGCAGCCCATTTGTCGGAAACCATCCAATGCGTAATGAGTCAAATCCCATAAGTGCTGAATGCGCTCAGGTTCATTCAACATGATGTCTAATGCTGCATTTGCTGCAGCTGTAGCTGCAGGCGTATTGCTGGCGCTAAAAATGTAAGAGCGAGAATGGTGGCGCAAATAATTGATGATAGACTCGTCTGCTGCTATGAAACCACCGATAGAGGCGAATGATTTACTGAAGGTACCCATGATCAAGTCCACATCCTGTGATACACCGAAGTGGTTGCAAGTACCACGACCCTGACGGCCAAAGACACCGATACCGTGAGCCTCGTCCACCATGACACTGGCGTTATACTTTTTCGCTAATGCTACGATTTCTGGCAATTTTGCTACGTCACCCTCCATACTGAATACACCGTCTGTAACGATCAGTTTCACCTTGTCAGGCTCGCACTTCTGGAGCTGCTTTTCCAAAGACTCCATGTCATTGTGCTTGTATTTCAGTTTTGTGGAGAAGGAGAGGCGGTGTCCTTCAATGATGGACGCATGATCTAGCTCGTCCCATAAAATATAGTCCTCACGTCCAGTTAAGCAAGAAACTACACCTAAATTTACTTGAAAGCCCGTAGAATAGACTATCGCATCCTCTTTGCCTACAAACTCAGCCAGACGTTTTTCTAATTGAATGTGTAAATCTAATGTGCCGTTTAAGAATCGAGAACCAGCGCAACCTGTACCATACTTCTTGACAGCCTCAATCGCAGCCTCTTTTACTTTTGGATGATTTGTCAATCCTAAGTATGCGTTTGAACCAAACATCAGCACCTTTTTACCGCTGATTGTTACTTCTGTGTCTTGATCGCTTTGGATTTCACGGAAGTAAGGATAAATGCCCATGGCCATTGCTCTCTGAGGAGCATCATACTTTGATAATTTCTCTTGTAAAAGTTTCATATTTATATAAAAGAGAATGATTTCTGGTTTGTAATCAATCAAATTAAGCGCCGCCCACGTAAGCAAACGCAAGCAAACACAGCCGCAAAAGTAATAAAAAAATCACTAATGGGGGCTTTGATGCTTTAAAAGTTTCGCAAAAATGTTATTTTTGTGCCCTGAAAAGGAAATATAAGTGCAAATGAGCGAGACAAAAACGACAGTGCAAGCGATCATTAACCCTATCTCCGGGATGGGATCTAAACGTAAGATTCCTAAGATGATACAAGAGATGTGCCAGGCAAAAGGCTATGCTTTGACCATCTCGTTCACGCAATATCCTGGTCATGCGAGCGAGCTAACCCATCAAGCTCTTGAGGAGGGGGTAAATATCATAATCGCCGTAGGTGGGGATGGAACGGTTAATGAGGTTGCTCGATCGATGGTTCATTCAGAGGCAATATTGGGCATTATACCCAAAGGGTCGGGTAATGGATTAGCACGAGAGTTGCACATTCCGATGGATCCTCGTCGGGCACTTGATTTAATTGCCGAGAATCATACTTCAACGATTGATTGTTGCCAGGCAAATGGGAAGGTTTTCTTTTGCACTTGTGGAGTAGGTTTTGATGCTGCGGTTAGTCAAAAATTTGCCAACGAGCCTCGGAGAGGTTCGCTTACCTATATTAAAAATACGATTGAGGAGTACCTCAGCTACCAGCCAGAACCTTATGAACTTTTGGTAGACAATCAGACCATTAAGGAGAAGGCTTTTCTTGTAGCATGTGCGAATGCCTCCCAGTATGGTAATAATGCTTTTATCGCTCCGCACGCCAATGTGCAGGATGGACAGATGGATGTTACAGTTTTGTCGCCTTTCACCCCGTTAGACATCGCTCCGTTGGCGATTCAACTTTTCACCAAACAGATTGACAGAAATAGTAAAATTAAAACTTTGCAGGCACGGCAAGTGACGATTATTCGACAGCATCCGGGTGTGATGCATCTCGACGGTGAGCCAGTTATGGCCGATAGCCGTATAGAGATTACCATGGATCCTGGGGCTTTACGGGTGCTTACCCCTGCAGTGGTCTCTTTCACAAAGGAGGTGCATCACTTGTTTGAGGAGGTCACTCATTTTTTTGATCGCCGACTTCCTTATATCTTCAGATAATAATTTCGCTCCAAGGCGATGAACTCTGGAGTATATTGATGCGATTCATCCTCGATGGCGAGTTGGTCATATAGGGGCGTAATCGTTTCTTGTCCCAACTCTATTAATAAGCGCTTAGGAGGGGTGCCTTGGCGGGTACTTACGTGTGTCTCTCGATAGGGGTGTAGCCCGACTTGCTTAGCCTCCTCCAGCAGGATGTTTCGTTGGTCGAAGGGAAGGACCAGGGCAAGGCGACCGGTATGAGCAAGCAGGCGGAGACTCTCTCTCAGCAATTCAGGTAAAGAGAGGCTGTCAGCATGGCGGGCTTGACTGCGAGTGACATCCGGACATTTCAGCGATTGGATAAAATAGGGTGGGTTGGAGGCGATTAAGTCATACTTTCGTTCCGCTGGATGATAATTGGAGAGAGAAGAGTGATGTACCTCGATGCGCCCTGCGAAGGGCGAGCGTGCTACATTCTCTTTGGCTTGTTGGCAGGCAGGAGCATCGATGTCTATTGCGTCTATTAACGCTTGGCTACGTTGCGCTAACATTAGGGCGATCAATCCGCTGCCTGTTCCTATGTCTAACAGGTGATGCTCATGTGCGCCCACTGTTGCCCAAGCTCCTAACAATGCGCCATCGGTGCCAACTTTCATGGCGCATTGGTCGTGCCATACTGTGAATTGCTTGAATCTGAAATAGGGATTTGCCATTTCTTTTGTCTGTTTAATGCTGCGAATGTACGGATATTCAGACAAAAAATTGTACCTTTGGCACCGTTTATTGCCAAATGATGTCTTTAGACATACCGAGGAGGGTATGTGCTTAGCTGCAACAATATGAATAATAAGAAGAAACGGTTTAGCCAAAGTTTGATAGAAGATTTAACGAGCACGATGAGCATCGTGATGCCTGTCATGACTGAATGTGATAAAGATGAGGATTTCTCGTCGGGTTTGGATAGCTTGGGCGAGTTCATCCCTTTGTTGCCCCTACGCAACATGGTGCTTTTTCCGGGTGTGGCTCTTTCTGTTGTAGTGGGCCGTGACAAATCGTTGAAATTGATAGAGGAGGCCATTAGGCATAAGGCTTTGATTGGTGTAGTAGCACAGATTAAGGGCGATACGGAAGATCCTCATTTTGATGATCTCTATCACTATGGTACGGTGGCAGAGGTGATGCGTGTGTTTGATTTGCCGGGAGGAACGACCACCGTGGTGCTGCAAGGGAAGCGACGTTTTCAGCTGGAGGGATTGGTCAATGATGATCCCTTCCTATTGGGCCGTTATCACCTGGCGGAGGAAACACGCCCCAATGAACAGGAAGACAGAGAGTTCAGTATGGTGGTTTCTCGCGTCAAGGATTTGACCGTCAAGATATTGAAAACAAGAGAAGATATGCCAACGGAGTTGGTTCGCTCTATTCAGCGTACCAAGAACCTAATCTATCAGATTAATTACCCCTGTGGCAACCTTTCCTTGTCGCTGCAAGAGAAACAGAAGCTTTTAGAGTTTGATGATTTGAAAGAACGGGCTATGTACCTTTTGGAGCAACTGGGGCAGCTCCTTCAATTAGAGCAGTTGAAGGCCTCTATCCAAATGAAAACACAATGCGATATTAACCAGCAACAAAAAGAGTATTTCTTGCAGCAACAGATCAAGAACTTGCAAGCGGAGTTAGGTAGTAATTCGAATGACATAGAGCTTGACGAGTTGTATGAGAGAGCGGCAGGGAAGGAATGGTCGGTGCAAATGCGTATGCTCTTCGAAAAGGAGGCCCGTAAATTGGAGCGACTCAGTCCTCAATCTCCTGATTATTCGATGCAATCTCATTATGTTAACACCCTGCTTGCTCTTCCTTGGGAGCATTGCAGCAAAGATAATTTCAATCTCGCTCGCGCACAGCGTATTTTAGACAGAGACCATTATGGCTTAGAAAAAGTGAAAGAGCGTATCATTGAGCACCTGGCGGTTTTGAAGCTGAAGGGAGACATGAAAGCGCCTATCCTCTGTCTTTATGGCCCTCCAGGTGTAGGCAAGACATCGCTGGGCAAGTCTATTGCTGAGGCGTTAGGACGTAAGTATGTACGGATGTCATTGGGTGGTTTGCATGATGAGGCTGAGATCCGTGGCCATCGTCGTACGTACATTGGCGCAATGTGTGGACGGATCTTGCAGGGCCTCCAAAAGGCTGGCACTTCTAACCCAGTGTTCGTGCTTGACGAGATAGACAAGATTTCCTGCGATTTTAAGGGTGATCCCGCTTCTGCTCTATTAGAAGTGCTTGATCCAGAGCAAAATAATGCATTCCATGATAACTATCTTGATGTGGATTATGACCTCAGTCAAGTCTTTTTCATCGCTACGGCCAACAGTCTCAGCACCATTTCGCCCCCTTTACTCGACCGTATGGAGCTGATCGAGGTAAGTGGATATATCACTGAGGAGAAGATCGAAATCGCCTCTCGGCACTTGGTGCCCAATGAGATGGAGGCACACGGGTTGAAAAAAGGCTGTGTGCGTATTCCTAAGAAAACTTTGCAGGAGGTGGTGGAGTCATACACCCGTGAGAGTGGCGTCAGAGAGCTGGATAAGCAGTTGGCAAAATTGATGCGAAAGTTGGCTCGAAAGGTAGCTTTTAATGAGCTTTTGCCGACATCCATTAAGGTGACCGATCTCGTTCTTCCGGATTATTTAGGTCCTGTACGTTATACCCGTGATAAGTATCAGGGGAATGGCTATGCTGGCGTGGTGACAGGTTTGGCTTGGACGGCTGTCGGTGGAGAGATTCTCTTCGTGGAATCCAGCTTGAGCAAGGGAAAGGGTGAGAAGCTGACTCTTACTGGGAACTTGGGTGATGTGATGAAAGAATCCGCTATGTTGGCACTGCAATATGTCCATGCTCATGCTGCTGATTTCGAGATCGACGAACAACGTTTTGAGCAGTGGAATGTGCATATTCACGTGCCAGAGGGTGCTATCCCAAAGGATGGTCCTAGTGCCGGAATCACGATGGTTACCTCCTTGGTTTCTACCTTCACCCAGCGCAAAGTGCGTAAGCAGTTGGCCATGACTGGTGAGATTACCCTACGAGGTAAGGTGCTTCCTGTAGGTGGCATTAAAGAGAAGATCTTAGCTGCTAAGCGGGCAGGCATTACACAACTGATCCTTTGTCAAGAGAATGAGAAAGATATCTTGGAGATTAATTCTGACTACCTGAAGGGATTGACTTTCTACTATGTCGATGATATAAGACAAGTGATCGACCTCGCTCTTCTGCCAGATAAGGTTGATCATCCGCTGTTTTAGTGTTTTGTTGGATTCAGACTTTGATCATAGGCGGATATAGGGTGTCCATAGTCTTACTATGGAATACCCAGCTTATGGGAATCTTGTTCCTTATCCCTCAAGCGTAGGCTGATTCTCCCGAAAAAACATTATCTTTGCACAAATTAGAAGTAGATATGTAAAACCCAAAAATAGCATAGAATTATGTTTTCTGGAATCGTGGAAGAGGCTGCTCAGGTAGTGGCATTGCAAGCGGATAAGGGCAATCTGCATTTGACGATGCGTTGCACTTTCGTGAATGAGTTGAAGATTGATCAAAGTGTGGCGCATAATGGCGTTTGCTTGACGGTGGTGAGCAAGACTGCTGATACCTACACGGTGACGGCTGTTCAGGAGACGTTGGAGCGCTCCAACTTGGGGAAGCTGAAGGTGGGTGACAAGGTAAACTTGGAGCGCAGCATGTTGATGAACGGCCGTTTGGATGGTCATATCGTGCAGGGACATGTTGATCAGACAGCGGTTTGCACAGAGGTTCGTGAGGCAGACGGTAGCTGGTACTATACTTTTACCTACCGCTTCGACAAGACGATGGCACGTCAAGGGTATTTGACTGTGGAGAAAGGCTCTGTTTGCGTGAATGGTGTGAGCCTGACGGTATGCAATTCCAAAGACGACAGTTTCCAAGTGGCGATCATTCCTTACACGCACGATCATACTAATTTCTGCCAGATGGAGCAGGGTACGGTGGTAAACTTAGAGTTCGACATCGTTGGGAAGTATATCAGTCGCATGATGGCTTATCGGGAGGATTGATAGGCATGATCAGCGCTTTACAGGCGGTAAGTCGGTGGCTGGCGAATCATGCGTCAGCCTTTATTATGGCCATTGCCGCATTTACCTTTTTCTTTCCAGCGACCTTTGAGTGGGTGCGGGGAAATACGCAAACCTTTATCTTGGGTCTGATCATGCTGACGATGGGCTTGACGCTCACGACTGTGGATTTTCAGATCTTAGCTCGTCGTCCCTTGGATATTTTCATCGGTGCTTGCGCACAGTTCTTGATCATGCCTTTGGTGGCTTATACCTTGGTGCATCTGTTTGGCTTGGAGCCTGCATTAGCATTAGGTATCTTGTTGGTGGGATGCTGCCCAGGAGGTGTTTCGAGCAACATCATGTCTTTCTTATGTAAGGGTGATGTGGCTTACTCTGTGGGTATGACTTGTGCTTCTACGCTGTTAGCCCCGGTGATGACTTCACTGTTGATGCAGTTGACTGCGGGTGAGATTATTGAGATTGATGCGGTCGGTATGTTTCTGAATATCTTGATTGTGACGATTATCCCCGTTGGTGTTGGCTGTTTGTTGAATTACCGTTATGCTTCGAAGCCAGTGTTTCCCACGTTGCAATCGCTTATGCCAGGGGTGAGTGTGACCTGTTTGGCTTGCATCGTGGGAGGTGTGATCAGTACGGTGCATGATGATTTGATCGCCGGAGGATGGTTGCTCTTTGGCTGGACCTTCTTGGTAGTTTTCTGTCACAATAGCTTAGGCTATCTGTTGGGATGGTTCACCGGACGACTGGCCGGGTTCAATACGCCCAAGAAGCGTACGCTATCTATCGAGGTAGGTATGCAAAACGCTGGGTTAGCCACAGTCTTGGCAGGCACCTTCTTCGCAGCTCAGCCGCTCTCGGTGTTGCCTTGCGCCATCTCTTGTGCTTGGCACAGCATATCAGGTACGGTTCTCGCCGGATTCTATTTACGAATGGACAATAAAAAAGACCAGTGAATATTCGCTGGTCTTTTTTTATACTATCCTAAGTAGGACTTTAGTAACTTGCTACGTGATCCTTGTCGTAATCTTCTAATCGCTTTTTCTTTAATCTGGCGCACGCGCTCACGAGTGAGGCCAAATTTGTCGCCAATCTCTTCCAATGTCATCTCTTGACATCCAATACCGAAAAACATTTTGATAATCTCGCTTTCTCTTTCGGTTAATGTAGCAAGCGCTCTATCAATCTCCTTCGACAAAGACTCATTCATCAACGTGCGATCGGCGATGGGAGCGTCGTCATTGACAAGCACATCCAAAAGGCTGTTGTCTTCGCCCTCCACGAATGGAGCATCTACCGAGATATGACGGCCGGAAACCTTCAAGGTATCTGAGATCTTATCAACAGGGATTTCCAGCTCATCAGCTAATTCCTCAGGCGAGGGCTTACGCTCGTTCTCTTGCTCAAATTTCGAGAAGGCCTTGCTGATCTTATTCAACGAACCCACCTGGTTGAGCGGCAAACGGACGATACGTGATTGCTCAGCCAAGGCCTGTAGGATAGATTGACGAATCCACCATACTGCATAGGAAATGAACTTGAAACCTCTTGTCTCATCGAACTTCTCAGCGGCCTTAATCAATCCCAAGTTGCCCTCGTTGATCAAGTCAGGAAGGCTTAACCCTTGATTCTGATACTGTTTTGCTACGGATACAACGAAACGGAGGTTTGCACGGGTTAATTTCTCTAACGCCTTACGGTCTCCTCTTCTAATAGCTTGCGCCAACTCCACTTCCTCTTCTACTGTGATCAGATCCTCACGACCAATTTCTTGAAGATACTTATCCAGCGAAGCGCTTTCGCGGTTGGTGATAGACTTTGTGATCTTTAATTGTCTCATGCTCTACTTTACGTTCAATTCATCAAAGAATTTGGGATGCAAAGATAAGGTTTTATTGTAAAAACATTGGCCAGATGCGTTTCCACAACCGGCCAATGTCTTATATTTAACATTATTTATCCGCTTTATTGTGCTCGCTACTTACTCGGAAAGGTCGATTGCGTAGTATTTCGTACGTCCGTTTGGATAGAAGCCCTTGATGAAAAGGCCTTGGTCCTCTGTGCGACCTTGCAGAATATTGTCCACAATCTTCTCGAAATCCTCAGGGGCAGAAATCTTCTGGTTATTGACGATCATGATGATGAAGCCTTTCTTAATGCCTGCACTCTGCAGTTTGCCGTTAGTTACGCCAGTCACCTCGATGCCGTAGCTAACACCTAACTTGCGTTTTTGCTCGTCGCTCAATGCCTTGAAAGCACCACCCATAATCTCTGTGCCATCACCGCTCTTCACCACTTTCGTGCTGCCTTGAGCGTTGCGTAACTCCACGGTGTATTTCTTCGTTGAGCCGTTGCGATCAATTGTCAACTCTATCTTGTCACCCGGGCGATATTTGCTGATCTGCTCTTGCAAAGCGCTGGCTGATTTTACTTTGACACCATTGACAGCGGTGATCACATCACCCTTCTCTACACCGGCCTCCTTGGCTGTGCTGCGCTCAGCGAAGCCACCTACGTAGGCGCCCTCAAGCGCTTTCACCTTCGCCTTATCCTCGTCGGGTGCATATTGCGGGTCTTGGATCAATACTCCTAACACGGCACGTTGCACGGTACCAAACTCTTTCAAGTCATTGACCACCTTGCCGGCGATGCTGATAGGTACAGCGAATGAGTAGCCTGCATAGCTACCTGTCTCCGAGTAGATAGCCGTGTTGATACCGACCAACTCACCTTTCGTATTCACCAAGGCACCTCCACTGTTGCCCGGGTTCACAGCAGCATCAGTCTGGATGAATGACTCGATCTTGCTACGATCACCTCCCGCACCAATGTTACCACGGCTCTTGGCACTGACGATACCTGCTGTAACCGTAGAGGTAAGATTGAAGGGGTTACCTACGGCCAACACCCATTCGCCCACTTTCAGCTTCTCCGAGTCGCCAAAGGGGATAGTAGGCAGATCGTCTGCCTCAATCTTCAACAGGGCGATATCCGTGGTCGGATCTGCACCGATCACCTTTGCCTCAAATTTACGGTTGTCGTTTAAGGTAACCTCTAACTCGTCTGCTCCATCAATCACATGGTTGTTGGTGATGATATAACCATCTGTTGAGATGATCACACCTGAACCGGCACCTACACGAGGTTGCGGTGTACGTTGCGAACGACCGCCGAATCCGAAGAAATACTCAAACGGATCCACATATTGCTGACCGCTACTGCCCTTACTGTTCTGTGTCGCCTTGATGTGCACCACGCTATGCACTGCTTTTTCTGCAGCATAGGTGAAATCGGCGTTCTCAGCGGCCACAGCATTGTAGCCCGCTAATTTATAAGGTTGTTTAAAAGTATTTTCCACGCCGGAGGAAAAGGTTGTCGTTGCTTGGTTTTGACTCATATAATAGGTGCTTGCACCGATAGCTACACCTGAACTGATCGCTGCTATCACGATCGCTCCCAACATGTTTTTCCAAATAGTTTTCATACGCTTCAACTTTAATTCAACTTTTAAATTTAACAATTTCTTTTCGGCAAAGAAAGTGCAAAAAATGGCTGGTTAGATGCAATTCATCGCATTTTTGTACACTTTTAACGGGGATAATTCGGGACATAACTGCGCTTAACGAATACTGTGTAAGACAAAGTACCTTTTAACAGTCAATGGTGCCACATTGGCATGATTGGCAAGCGTGTTTTTAAATTTAAGAGGGGATGGCTTTTATAATTCATATTTTGTCATTACCTTTGTCGTCACGCAGCCTGCCGGTCTGCCGCTCGCTCATTGGGCGTGAGGAAAGTCCGGGCAACGCAGAGCACCATACTTCCTAACGGGAAGCTGTCCGTAAGGGTGGAGTAGCGTAACAGAGAATGACCGCCGGTCTTTGCCGGTAAGGGTGAAAAGGCGAGGTAAGAGCTCACCGGTTTCTTAGTGATAGGAGATGCTGTACGCCTTATGGGTTGTAAGGTCATGTATATCGGCGTAGTAGGGCGGCTCGTCCGATGCCGAGGGGTAGACCGCTAAAGCTTGCCGGCAACGGTAAGACAAGATAAATGGCAGACACTTTCTTTTCCGAAAGGAGAGTAAGTACAGGACCCGGCTTACAGGTAGGCTGCTTTTATATGTACCTTATTGACACATGCGATATGCCTACATGGGATTCACAACAAGAAAATGTATCGTTTGGAGAACGGATAGGTCAGTTTTTGACGTGGGTGATCCATTTCGTTACGTATGACATCTGGCGTATTACCGAAAACGAGGTTAGCGGCTTGAAGGAAATTTATATTAACACAATCAAGACGTTAATTCTTGCTTTTCGGGGTTTTAAGGAGGAAAAATTACAGACGAAGGCATCAGCATTGACCTATAACACATTGCTTTCTATCGTTCCTATGCTGGCGGTTTTATTGGGTATTGCTAAGGGGTTTGGTTTGCAGGCGACAGTCAGGGAGGAACTGTATGACTATTTTCCAGGGCATGTGATGGAGCTGAGCAAGGCTTTCGAGTTTGTAGAGCGTTATTTAGTACAAGCACAGGGGGGAGTGATTCTGGGTGTTGGCTTGATTTTTTTGCTGTACACAGTGGTTAATCTGATCTCTTCCATAGAGGATACATTCAACGAGATTTGGCAGATCCAGAAGTCTCGGCCTTGGTATCGCAGAGTATCTGATTACTTGGCTCTTTTCGTGATCGTACCTGTTTTGATGACGGCTTCGAGTGGTTTGTCAATCTTCATGGGAACTTTGCAATCCTCTCTTTTAGGACAGTATCTTTTCATGACACCTGTCATGGGGCTGGTGTTGAAGATGGTTCCTTTTGTGATTACATCGTTGGTATTTACAGGACTGTACATTTTCCTTCCAAATACAAAGGTGCGTTTCTTCAATGGATTGATAGCGGGCCTGATAGCAGGGTGCGCCTTTCAGCTTTTTCAGAATTTATACATTAGTGGACAGATATGGGTGAGCAAATATAATGCGATTTATGGTAGTTTTGCGGCTTTACCTCTGTTATTGCTTTGGCTGCAGTTATCGTGGCTGATCTGCCTTTTTGGGGCGGAAATTGCTTTTGCCTCGCAGAATGTGCGTAAATTTAGCTTTGAGCGTGATAGCCAGCACATCAGCCGTCGCTACAAGGATTTTCTTACATTGCTAATAGCCTCGCTAATCATCAAGCGTTTTGCGGAGCAGCAGCCTCCATACACAGCCGATGAGCTCTCGACAACCTATCGCATCCCTATCCGATTGACCTCACAGATTTTGTTTCAGCTTAAAAGGTTAGGAATTATCAATGAGGTGAACTATGGGTTAGATGAACGAGTGATTCATTATCAGCCGGCTATGGATATTCATCAACTTACGGTGAGCTATCTGTTCGACAAGATGGATAGGGAGGGGTCGGAGGATTTTAAGATTGACACCGATAGATTGTTCAGCCCGGAGTGGAAAGCGCTGCTAAAAACTCGTGAGGATATGATGCGGGCAGGCGAGCATATCTTGTTGAAAGATTTATAGACGGATATGGAGGAAAGGAATAAAACGGATTTAACGCAAGGAGAGGTGTGGAAGGTGATCTTGCGTTTTGCTTTTCCACTGCTGGTGGGGAATCTGTTGCAGCAGTGTTATAATTTGACCGACAGCGTGATTGTGGGGCAATTTCTGGGTAAGGAGGCTTTGGCAGCAGTCTCTGCCTCTTTTTTTATTTATTTTTTTGTTATCTCGTGGGTTATAGGTATTGGCAGTGGCACGTCGGTCGTAATTTCGCAATTTTTTGGGGCAAAAGCGTATGCTAAAGTGCAGCGTGCTTTCTCCTCTTTTTTTATGTTTATGTTGGGGGCAGGAGTGTTGCTCTCGATTACCGGTATGATTTTGGCGCGTCCGTTGTTTGAGCTGACGCACACGCCGGAGGAGGTGATTCCAAAGGCTGTATCCTATTTCCGCATCTATATTGGCGGTACTTTCTTATTTGTCTGCTTCAATAGTGTAATCTCCATTTTGCGTGGAGTGGGCGAATCTGTGCGTCCTATGCTGTTTATCTTATTGACCACTGTACTCAATATTGTACTCGACCTGCTGTTTATTGTAGTGTTCGAGTGGGGGATTGAGGGAGCAGCGAGGGCGACAGTAGTGGCTCAGGGTATCGGCATGTGTGTGGGTTTGACCTATGTTAATAATAAGCATCCGCTTTTCTCCATCCGTAAACGAGACTTGGTGTTTGATGCTACGCTTTTTAAAGAGGGACTTCGTATCGGTTTGCCAACCAGTGTACAGCAATGTGCTATCTCATTGGGATTGATGGCACTGTTAGGCATCGTGAATAGCTTTGGCACGGATACGCTCACGGCCTATGGGGCGGCAGGTAAGATAGATACCATTATCAATCAGGCAATTTTGACCCTGTCAAGTGCTTTGGCTGCTTTCACGGGGCAAAATATCGGAGCAGGTCGCTTGGATCGTGTGCGTAACGGAGTTCGCTTTGCCCTGCTATTTAACCTGTTGTTTGGTGTGGCCACACTTGTAGCTATTTATTTCTTTGGAGATAGTTTGATGCGCCTTTTTACGGACGATGGAGCGGTAATCCGTATCGGAAGGGAGTATCTATTGATCATGGCTGTTTTCTTCGTGGTACATGGGGGATTGAACATCTTTAATGGGGCCTTGCGTGGGGCAGGTGATACGCTTTTCCCAATGGCGGTTAGTATCATTTGCCTTTGGTTAATCCGTATCCCGTTGGCCTATGGTTTTAGTTCACTGTGGGGACGTAGTGGAATTTGGTGGGCTATTGGATGCAGCCTTTGCATTGGCTTGGTCATTATTTTTATCTATTATCGTTTGGGGTATTGGCTAGGAAAGTCAGCTATTAGGAAAAATGTTAAATAGTAACTCAACTTGTCCTGTATGGGGGTACTCTTGATAAATATGTGTATTTTTGAGGCCGTAAATCAAAAATCTTAAAAACAGATAGTAAATCATGAAAAAATTGACAGGATTATTGGGATCGGGAGTGCTTTCACTTTGTTTGTGGTTCGCAGGGTGTAACCAGCCGATACTCACAGAATCATCTGATTGTGAGGCGAAGAAATCTGATTATTATGTGGCGGCTTATATTTGGCCCTCTTGCCATGATGATTCGTTAGCGCACGTGCATTTATGGGCCGATGGCGATGGTGAGTGGGAGGTGATAAAGAAAGGTAATCCTCGCTTCGAGGGGCATTACCAGCCGAGGCAGCCGCTGTGGGGCTATGAGCACGACGACGATCCGAGGGTAGTCGAGCGCTGGATTGACCAGGCCCTGAAGCATGGCGTGAATACCTTTATATATGATTGGTATTGGTTCATGGATTATCCCTATCTGGAGGAGGCGCTCGACGAGGGTTTCCTGCAGGCGAAGAATAATGAGGCGATGAATTTCTACATCATGTGGGCCAACCACACGGTGGTGCGCAACTATTGGAACTACCACCGCTATGGAGATGACCGCACGGTCTTGTTTGACCCGAAGGTGAACTGGGATCAGCTCAAGACGATTGTTGATCGGGTGATAGATCGCTATTTTAAGCGTCCGAACTACGTGAAGATTGAGGGCTGCCCAGTGATGGCGATTTTTGACTATGGTCAGTTGGTGCAGAGCTTCGGTTCAATCGCTGAGACTCGTAAGGCGCTTGATTATTTCCGTGACAAGGCAAAGGAAGCGGGATTCCCCGGCATCCACTTCCAGATGAATCCGGGTGGCGGCTATCCGCTGAATGCCGATAATACGAAGAGCTTGAAAGAGTTGATTGATGGACTGGGGGTCAACAGTGTAGCTTTCTATAACATGGGAGGCTTCGACTGCGATTACATGAAGCATGGTGCTGATGCCATCGAGATCCGCAAGGAGTGGGATGCGGCGTTAGACATTCCCGTATTCCCGACGGTCTCTATCGGATGGGATGATACACCCCGTTTCCCGGCGAAGGGGGCACAGGATGTGACGCGTTTCCATCAGTCGCCGCAGTCATTTGCTGCCTTCTTGCAGGTGGCGAAGGAGTATGCCGACAGCCATCCGGAGCAGCCGAAGTTTGTCATGATCAACGCTTGGAACGAGTGGGTGGAGGGTAGCTATCTGTTGCCTGATCGCAAGTATGGCTTTGGTTATTTGGAGGCAGTGAAGGAGGTGATCCTTGACGGAAAATACGACAAGTGAATCCTGAGTTTTCATTGGTATAGTTTATGCGTATGCGAAGAATTAGTTTTTTGTTTGCGGTTCTGCTGGGATCCGTGATGGGCTTGCGGGGGCAGAACGTGCAGTTACACTATGACTTTGGCCATTCCGTCTATGATGAGTTATCGACCCGTCCAAAGCTGACCTCTACCGTCGAGATGTTCAAGGCAGACAAGTGGGGTAGTACCTTCTTTTTCGTCGATATGGATTATGGTGATGGTGAGGTGAAGTCGGCCTATTGGGAGATCTCTCGTGAGTTGCGTTTCTGGGAGCCTCCGTTCTCTTGGCACATCGAATATAATGGGGGTATCAAATACATCAAAGATGCCTACCTGACGGGTATCACCTACACTTGGAATAAGGCTGACTTTACGCAAGGATTCACCTTCACGCCAATGTATAAGTATTTACGAGGCAACGAATCTCCCAACAGTTTTCAGTTGACGGGTACTTGGTATATCCATTTTGGGGAGGGCAAGTTTTCGTTCACGGGCTTCGCTGATTTCTGGCGTGAGAAGCATACGGATATGTATGGCGATCCGCATGAGTGGGTTTTCCTAGCTGAGCCACAGTTCTGGGTCAACCTGAATAAGTTCAAGGGAATCTCCGAAGGTTTTAACCTGAGTGTTGGTATGGAGTGGGAAATCTCTACGAACTTTGCCGTCATGGATGGTTTCAAATGGAATCCGACGTTGGCGATGAAATGGAGCTTTTGATTGATAAACATTTATAGATTAGTCGCAGTATGAAAAGAATGGTATGTTTAGTGGCTTTGGGCTTTTTAGCACTGGCCGGATGTTCGGGAGGAACGAAGTCGAATGGAGCTGAGGCTGTCGTTTGTGACGACACTTGTCAGCATAAGCGTGGAGAGAAAGCCTGTGATGGGAGTTGCGCTCAAGGTGATCAGCAGGCTTGCTCAGGTGAATGTGGCCACCATGGACAGGTTGCGGGAGAGAACTGTCAAGGAAAGGGTGATTGCGCCTCTAAGAAAAGCACGATGTTGCTGCAATTGAACATCGTGCGCAAGATGAAGCCGGGTAGTGCGGCTGCTTTTATCGCCTCTTTCCAGAAGTGTAAAGTGAGCACCGTGAAGGAGCCAGGTTGCATCGACTATAGTATCTATCAGTCGGTTGAAGACAGCACGGTGCTCTTTATCGCCGAGACGTGGAAGAACGAGGGCGAGTTGGCCAAGCATGGCGAGACAGAGCATTTGAAGATTCATGCGGCAGAGACCAAGGATATGGGTGATCCGAACGGCAAGGGGAACTTCCAAAAGATCTATATCTGCCCGAAGGCCAACCAGAAGTAAGGCTTACAACAGATTGGAAGCCATTTCCGAGAGCTGGCTACGCTCCCCCTTGATCAGGTTGATGTGGGCGAACAGCTCTTGGCCTTTCATCTTGTCGATCATATAGGCCAATCCGTTGCTCTGCGCATCGAGGTAAGGCGAGTCGATCTGCTGGATATCTCCGGTGAAGACCATCTTGGTGCCCTCTCCGGCACGGGTGATGATCGTCTTGATCTCGTGGGGCGTGAGGTTCTGCGCCTCGTCAATAATGCAGAAAGTCTCCGAGAGACTGCGCCCACGGATAAAAGCCAAGGCCTCAATCACCAACTGATTATTCTTTTGTAAATCATCAATCTTACGAGCCTCCGCATGCCCGGGTGTGCATTGCGCCTTGATGACATTGAGGTTGTCAAACAGCGGCTGCATGTAGGGAGCCACCTTCTGTTTCTCATCGCCCGGCAAGAAGCCTAAATCCTTATTCGCCAAGGCTACGATGGGGCGGGCGAGGAGGATCTGCTTGTAAATATTCGATTGTCGGAGGGCGGAAGCCAACGCAAGAAGCGTCTTTCCCGTACCCGCCTTGCCTGTCAGTCCGATCAGCTTGATATCCGGATCGTTGAGCACCTCGAAGGCAAAACTCTGCTCGGCGTTGCGAGGCTGGATGCCAAAGTTGGTGCTCTTCTCCACCCGTTTGATCTTGCCCGTGAAGGGATTGAAACGAGCCATGACGCTGTTGCGCTCGCTCTTCAAGATGAAACACTCGTTGGGCTCCAGCTTGGTGTGGATCTCCAACAGCTCGGTCTCAATGCCTTGCGGGGAGGCGTAAATCTTGTCGATCAACTCCGGGTCAATCCCCTCATAGGTCTCATGCGATCGCTCGAAAATATCGACATTGATCACTTTGTCGTTGATGTAATCCTCCACGGGGATGCCTAACGAGCGTGCCTTCATGCGCAGGTTGACATCCTTGCTGACCAGGATGGTTTGCATCTTCGGATGTTTCTCCGCTACTGTGAGGGCGCAAGAGAGGATGCGATGATCGGGGATGCGATTCGGGAACGTCTTGGCGATGCGCTCATGATACTCATCGCCCGTCACGATATAGAGTGTGCCTTTATCAGGGCCTAAGGAGGCTCCTTTCAGGTGAAGATCGTTGCTGGTCAGCAGATCCAACTGGCGCACGAACTCGCGTGCGTTGTAGTTGATCTGCTCATTGCCTTTCTTGAATTTATCCAACTCCTCCAAGACTACAATCGGCAGGTAGATGTCGTTTTCTTGGAAATTCAGGATGCAGTTCGCGTCATGCAGCATCACGTTGGTGTCGAGAATGAAATTCTTCTTGTTGGATAGTTTCGTCTGTTTTGTCTTCTCACTTTTTTTCATGGCCGTCTCATTTTAAAAGTTTGTACCTAAATAACAAGTGAGAAGAGGGAAATGTTGCTTACTGATTTCCCATTTGCCTCAACGCCTTAGCCATCTGATCGGGGCAGGAGGTGCCTCGTCCGTGGCAGTCGATCCCTTCGAGGCGACTGATGGCGTCGTTGACACGCATCCCTTTTAATAGGGCGCACATGCCTTGGCCGTTGCCATGGCAACCACCCACGATCTGCACTTCTTCAATCTTTCCGTAGGCTGCCTCTACAATCATTAATTTGGAGCATACGCCTTGAGGCGTATAAACGATACGTTGCTTTTCCATTTCTGCTATCTTATAAGTTTAGTCCTTTTTCTTTAACGAGGCGCGAAGATATGATTTATTTCGTTACTTTTGTCCGTCCAAAAAAGAATAGCATGACATACCAAGAGACACTTCATTATCTATATACCCGTGTCCCGATGTTCCAGCAGAGCGGCGCTTCCGCTTACAAGCCCGGGCTCGGCACGACGATCGCCCTCGACGATCATTTAAGTAATCCCCATAAAGCATACAAGACGATTCACGTGGCCGGGACGAACGGCAAAGGCTCTGTCAGCCACCTGTTGGCGGCCATCCTGCGGCAGGCGGGCTATAAGGTGGGGCTTTACACCTCTCCGCATCTGCTTGATTTCCGGGAGCGTATCCGGGTGAATGGCGAGAAGGCGAGCGAGGCCTACGTGGTGGATTTCGTGGAGCGGCACCGGGCTTTCTTTGAGCCGCTGCATCCCTCTTTCTTTGAATTGACCACGGCGATGGCCTTTCAGTATTTCAAGGAGCAGGCCGTGGATATTGCCGTGATCGAGGTAGGGTTGGGCGGTCGGTTGGATTGTACCAACATCATCACGCCGCTGCTCGGCATTATCACCAATATCAGCTTCGACCATACCCAGTTCCTGGGCAATACCTTGGGACAGATCGCCGCTGAGAAGGCAGGTATCGCCAAGGCTGGCGTTCCCTTGCTGCTCGGCGAGAGCGCGGAGCCGGTCATTTATGATACGATCGCCCAAAAGGCGAAGGAGAAGGGAGCTCTTTTCCATTTCGCTCCGGAGATGGCGCTGATGGCCGACGACTATGAGCTGACTCCCGACCACACACTGTGTTTCCATTCGAAGGAGTATGGGCCGGTATATGGCGAACTGCTCGGCGATGCGCAGCCTTGCAACGCGAAGACTGTGCTCTCGGCCCTGCATATCCTGCGTGAGGAGGTGGGGCTTTCCCTCTCGCCGGAGGCCGTGAAGGAGGGATTCCGCTCCGTGACCAGTTTGACCGGACTGATGGGGCGCTGGCAGCGGGTGGCAGACGAGCCTTGCGCTACCTATTGCGACACGGGGCATAACGTAGGCGGCTGGCAGCACCTGACCAAGACGTTAGCGGATGCCCAACGAGCGGCAAGTGGTACGTTGCGGATGGTGGTCGGCATGGTGGCTGATAAGGATGTGGATAGTGTGCTGGCGCTGATGCCCAAACAGGCGACCTATTATTTCACGCAGGCCTCGGTCAGCCGAGCGATGCCGGTGGAGACGTTCGCGGAGAAAGCCGCATCGCATGGATTGCGAGGAGCCAACTACCCGACGGTGGGCGAGGCGGTGAAGGCGGCGCGGCAGGCAGCCGATCCCCACGACACCATTTTCATCGGAGGCAGCACCTTCATTGTGGCGGATGCGCTCCCCCTGTTCCCAGAAGCAATCAAATAACTGTAAACTATAAGAATCATGACAGAAAAAATGCAACAGAAGCTGAGCGACTCGAAAGTCGCTCGTTGGAGTGTGCTGGCCCTGGTGGCCTTCACGATGCTGACCGGCTACATCCTGACCGACGTGATGTCGCCGCTGAAACCGATGCTGGAGGAGCAACTCGGCTGGAACAGTACGGAATATGGCTTTTTCACGAGTGCCTATGGCTGGTTTAACGTGTTCCTTTTCATGCTGATCATCGGCGGAATCATCCTCGACAAGATGGGCGTGCGCTTCACTGGCTTGGCCTCTTGCGTCTTGATGATCATCGGTTGTGGCATCAAGTATTGGGCCATTTCAGACGCTTTCTCGATGGAGGGCGAGCTGTTTGGCTGGAAGGCGCAAGTGATGGTGGCTGCGTTGGGCTATGCCCTGTTTGGCGTAGGCGTGGAGACGGCCGGTATCACGGTCTCGAAAATTATCGTCCGTTGGTTCAAGGGCAAGGAGATGGCCTTGGCGATGGGCTTGGAGATGGCAACGGCTCGTCTCGGTACGGCTATGGCGCTCTCCATCACGGTGCCTTTCGCTACCTATTTCCAAAGCATTGCCGCTCCGATCTTGCTCTGCCTGATCATGCTCTGCATCGGCTTGATCACCTTCTTGGTGTTCTGCGTGATGGATCGTAAGCTCGACGCTTCCGCTGGCGCAGATGAGGAGGAGGCCGAGGAGCCGTTCCGCTTGAAAGACATCTTGGTGATCGTCACCAGCAAGGGCTTCTGGTTGATCGCCTTGCTCTGCGTGCTGTTCTATTCAGCCGTCTTCCCCTTCTTGAAGTATGCGACCGACTTGATGGTCAACAAATACAATGTCGATCCGGAGTTGGCGGGTAATATCCCGGCTATCCTGCCTTTCGGTACGATCTTGCTGACCCCCTTCTTCGGCAACCTCTACGACCGCAAGGGAAAGGGCGCTACGATCATGATGTATGGCGCGTTGATGCTGATCGGCGTGCACCTGTTGTTCACCCTGCCCATCCTGAATGAGTGGTGGTTTGCCACGATCGTGATGATCGTGCTGGGCATCGCCTTCTCGTTGGTCCCCTCCGCCATGTGGCCCTCCGTGCCCAAGATCATCCCGGAGAAACAGTTGGGAACGGCCTATGCCATGATTTTCTGGGTGCAGAACATCGGATTGAGCATGGTTCCGTTGTTGATCGGCTGGATTCTCGACACCTATTGCAAGGTAGATAACGGCACCGGCAAGATCGCTTACGATTATACGCTCCCGATGGCTGTCTTCACCGGTTTCGGCGTCTTGGCGCTCTTCATCGCCCTCCTGCTGAAGCGTGAGGACAAGCGCAAAGGCTATGGCTTGGAGTTGCCGAATATCAAGGGATAAAACAAATTCGGAGGCACCTTTGCCCGGTGTCTCCGAATCACCTCTTCATCTCAATTGCCAATATCGTGAAAGGATTAGCGTGATTTTAAAGAGTTAGTGGTATGAACAAGTGTTTTTTGACGTTGGTGGCTGTGATGACCCTGCTGGGGTCGTTGATGGCTGAGTTGTTTGCGGCGGATGGACAGCCAGCAGGCGCTCCCATAAAGGTGGCATGTGTAGGTAATAGCGTGACATACGGTTTTGGCATTGAGGATCGGGAGGTGAATAGCTATCCCGCTCAGTTGCAACGTTTGTTGGGCGATGGCTACGAGGTGCGAAACTTTGGTAGGAGTGGGGCGACGCTGTCGAGGAGGGGGCATCGCCCTTATCATCTGACGGAGGAGTACCAGCAGGCCATGGCTTTCGCTGCCGACAAGGTGGTGATTCATTTAGGACTGAATGATACCGACCCGCGCAACTGGCCCAACTACCGGGATCAGTTCGTGAGCGATTACCTGACGTTGATCAACGCTTTTCGGGAGGTCAATCCAGATTGTGAGATCTGGGTATGCCGGATGACCCCGATCTTTCATGGCCATTCCCGTTTTAAATCGGGCACCCGTGACTGGTTCTGGCAAATCCAGCGAAAGATCGAGGCGGTGGCAGCTTCGGCGCATACCGGGCTGATCGATTTTCATCCGCGGCTTTACCAACGTCCGGATCTGATGCCTGATAACTTGCATCCCAATGCGGAGGGCGCCGGATTCTTGGCGCAGGCGGTTTACGGACACCTGACCGGCGACTTCGGAGGCTTGCGGTTGCCCATCACCTATTCCGACTATATGGTGTTGCAGCGTGGAAAGCCGTTGCGCATAGCCGGGCAGGCGAATGCCCGCGAAACAGTGACGGTGAAGGTGGCCGGCGAGAAGGCCAAGACGGTGGCTGCGGCTGATGGACAATGGACGGTCACCCTGCCGCCGCTGGAGGCGGGTGGTCCCTATACGCTGGAGATCAACGCCACATCCGGAAAGAAAACCTATAAGGAGGTACTGGTCGGAGAGGTATGGCTCTGCTCGGGACAGTCGAACATGGCTTTCCGGGTGGATCAATCCGTGAAAGAGGAGCTGGAGGCCTCGCTGCGGCACGCGGCCACCTCCCCGCAGATACGTCTGTTTGATATGCAGCCTCGTTGGTACACGAACGACGTGGAATGGGAAACCTCGGTGCTCGATTCGCTGAACCGCCTGCAATACTATGCCGATACCCAATGGACCGCATGTAATGAGCAGACGGTGAAAGGATTCTCGGCTGTGGCGTATGCCTTCGGAAAGATGTTGGCGGATAGCTTGGGTGTCCCCATCGGACTGATTCATAACTCGGTGGGAGGGGCACCAACGGAAGCTTGGATCGACCGCAAGACGGTGGAGTTTGCCTTTCCTGATATCCTCTACAACTGGGCGAAGAATGATTTCGTGCAGGACTGGGTACGAGGACGCAGCGCGAAGAACATCGCCAAAGCGACCAACAAGGCGCAACGGCATCCCTATCAGCCTTGTTACCTGTATGAGGCAGGGATCGCTCCGTTAGGGCAGTTCCCTTTGCGCGGATTTATCTGGTATCAGGGGGAATCGAACGCACACAACTTAGAGGCGCACGAGCGGCTCTTCCAGTTGCTGGCCGATAGCTGGCGGAAGAACTGGCAAGAGGAATTGCCGCTCTACTATGTGCAACTTTCCAGCCTGAACCGTCCCAACTGGACCTGGTTTCGCGACAGTCAGCGCCGCTTGATGACGCAGGTGCCGCAGGTTGGAATGGCTGTCAGCAGTGATCGGGGAGACTCGCTCAATGTGCATCCTCGCCAGAAGCGGGAGGTGGGCGAGCGGTTGGCGCTTTGGGCCTTGAATCGCACCTATGGCCACGCCTGCGTACCTTCCGGACCGCTGTTCACCGCTTTGCAGACCGAGGGAAATGTGGCCTACCTGTCGTTCGATTATGCCGAAGGGTTGCATAGCGCCGATGGAGCGCCCTTGCGTACGTTTGAGGTGGCAGAGGAGGAAGACCGCTACGTGCCTGCCCAGGCGGAGGTGGTGGGAAACCAGGTGAAGGTGTGGAGTGAAGAGGTGCGGCATCCCCGTTACATCCGTTATGGCTGGCAACCCTTCACACGAGCGAACTTGGTGAATGGAGCGGGTTTACCAGCCTCTACATTTCAGTGTGGTGAATAAGATGGATCGCTGATTGTGCCTTGACGGATCGGGCGCTTATCGCCCGAAGTTGAAGATCGGCGATTCCGTACGGGCATGATCCATGATCGTGACTAACTCGGTCACCTTGGCGGGATAGACGGCAGCCAAGTTGCGATCCTCATGCGGATCCTCGCGCAAGTTATACAGCTCGACCCTCGTGTCGCCGTTGATCGGCTGGCGAATCAGTTTCCAGTCGCCCATGCGGATTGCCTGACGGCCCTTCTCCTCATGAAACTCCCAGTATAAAAAAGCATGCTCTTGCTGGCCCTCTTTTCCCAGCAACGTAGGCAGGTAAGAGATGCCATCGGTGTAGGTGCCCAATTTCACGCCGGTCAGATCGGCCAAGGTAGGCATCAGATCCCAAAAGGCGGCCTGATGCCAGCTCTTTACGCCCGAGGGGATTACCCCCGGCAGCCAGGCCAAGAAGGGAACGCGTATGCCGCCCTCATACATCTCGCGCTTGATGCCGCGCAGTGGGCCGTAACTCTTGAAGAAATCAGGATCGGCTCCTCCTTCCCGATGCGGACCGTTGTCGGAGGTGAAAAAGAGCATCGTGTTCTTGTCTAACCCCAACCGCTTCAGCTCCTCCATGATCTCGCCCACATACCGGTCGAGACGGGTGATCATCGCGGCGAACGAGGCTTTCGGCTTCAAGGAGGTGTCGTAGCCGCCAATCCCTTCCTGATAGCCCTGCTCGGAGATATAGGCCTTCTCCTCAAACCGATCCTCATACATCCGATAGAGTTCGTCGTGCGGCAGGTTCAACTCCGCGTGGGGGATGGTGTAGGTCAGCATCGCGAAGAAAGGCTCCGCCTGATGGGCGCGGATAAAGCGCATCGCCCGTTCGTGGATTAGGTCTTGCGAATAAGCCTGATGCCCCTTGTCTCTATTCTCCGGGATCTCTACCCGCTGCTCGTTCTCCCACAGATGATCCGGATAATAGGTGTGCGCCTGGCGCTGGCAATTATAACCGAAAAACTCGTCGAAGCCCATCTTGTTGGGGGTCGATTCCGAGCCGGGCATCCCCAAGCCCCACTTGCCAAAGAGGCCGGTGCGATAGCCGGCGTTCTGCATCAGGCGGGCAATCGTGTAGGTGTCTTTCCCCATCGGCTCCTGTCCCTCCGGCCTGATCTCCTTGTTTCCCCGGATTTGCGCGTGGCCGGTGTGCAAACCGGTCATGATAGAGCAGCGCGAGGGGGCGCTCACCGGACATCCGGCGTAATGCTGCATAAACTGCATCCCCTCTCGCGCCATGCGATCGAGATGGGGGGTCTGGATATAGGGCTGTCCGTAGCAGCCCAAATCGCCATACCCCATGTCGTCGCACAAGATGAAAATCACATTCATCGGGGCGTTCTCTTCCGCCCCGATAACCTGCGATCCTAAGCCTATCAAGGCTGTAAGCCAAAAACTCTTCTTCATGCCTGTTCTGTTTCGGATTCTTCGGGCATAACGGGCTGTGTGATCGGTTCCTTTGCCTTGGCCGCCCAGGTCTGACGGGCTTTCAGCGTAGCCTTCTGCTCGGCGATCAACACGTTCATGCGGTTGATGAAAGGCAGGTAGGCGGTATCGCCCTCCACTTTCGCCAGCAGGTTCACGACTTCTACCAAATGGGTGTAAGCGGCCTCCGCCTCAGTGCGGGTACGCTTCACGGCTCCCACCTCCTTCTCAGAACGCACATCGGTGCGAGCGGCGACGGCAGCTAAGTAGTTGTTCTCCGCCGTATCCAACGCGTTAAACCACTCCTCGTAATGAATCTTGCTCCGATCCTGGGCCGGAATGGCCTGAATGTCTTGGATGAGGTTGTGCAGCGCACCACTCTCCTGCACGACTGGCAGATAGGTCAAGTCGCCATACTTGTCGAACTCCGCCTTCAGTCGCTCCGCGATCGCTGCCAACTCCGGATTCGGGTGTGCGGTCATCGCCTTGATATAGGCGTTGTTGCTCCGCCACAGCCTGTCGCGCAGCTCCTCGCAGGCTTTTGCCTCCGCTGAATCCGCGGTGCTATTCTCTAACGTCTCGTCGAACGCCCGAACCGCTGTCTCAAACGCATTGATGGGCGCCTCCAACATGGCGTTGATCACCTCGCCAGAGCCAGACAGCGCACTTACACCTCCCTCGACACTGACAACATCGGGGTTCTCCGGCTCTGCCTCTTTCAGCAAATGAGGTAATAAACTGATCACTAACTTGAAAAAGCCAAATGCCTCCTCGTTGCGGAGACGAATGGGATTGAAAACATAAATCTGTTCCATATCGCTTGTTGTTTTAAAGTTACGGCAATATCGCCATGCCAAAGATAGGCAAAGACAAGGGATAAAGCACTATTGACAGCTAAGAATCATGCGCGAAATGAGCAAAAATCTTTTTGAGAGACCATTGTGGATGCGCGAAACATGAAAAAAACTTTTTTAGGCCGTTTCGCGCACTCGCGAGACCTGCTAAAATCTTTTTTAGGTCGTTTCGCGCACTCGCGAGACCTACTAAAAACTTTTTTAGGTCGTTTCGCGCACTCGCGAGACCTACTAAAAACTTTTTTAGGTCATTTCGCGCACTCGCGAGACCCACTAAAAACTTTTTTAGGTCGTTTCGCGCACTCAAGATGGTATCTCAGTAAATGTGGAGGTGAAAGGAATGGCGTTTTCAACGTATAATGAAAACCCGGAGGGAAGCCGCAATGGCAACGCTCCGGGCTTTATACGTTTTATTTGATGGGGAAATTGAAATAGGTGTCGGGGTAGGGCTCATCCTTCAACGTGAAATGCCACCATTCGGATTCAAGCGGCTTGAAGCCGTGGCGCAACATCGCCTCCCGCAAGATCAAACGATTGGCCTTCTGCTCAGCGGTGATCGCCTCGTAATCGGGATGGGAGAGTTCGCCAAACCAGTCGAACGGGCCACCCATATCCACTTCCTTCCCCGTCTGCATGTCGAAGAGCGTCAGATCGACCGTGGAGCCGCGGGTGTGGCCGGAGCGTGCCATGATATACTCCCGTTCGAACAGTTCCGACTTGGGCACTTCGGGATAGAAATAGGCTTTCATCCGGGTGTCATCAACATCTTCCGCCCAGCGCACGAAGTGATCCACGGCGCATTGCGGGCGGTAGGCATCATACACTTTCAAGCGATAGCCTTGTGCCATCACGTCGTCGCTCACCGCTTTGAGGGCTTCGGCGGCCTTGCGGGTGAGGATGGATTTCGGCTCCTCATAACCGGTGATGCGTTCGCCCACGAAGTTGTACGTGGAGTGGTAGCGAATTTCCTGGATAATGTCCGGGATGAAATCGGCCACGACGACGAAATCATCCGGCATGGTTTCCGCGGATTGAGATTTGGGATCGTCGGAGGCGCAGGCCAAGACGACGAAGAGGGTGGCGCATACGGAGGCGCACACGGTGGAAAGATACTTCCAAGTTTTCAGTTGTTTCATTATTCTAATTTGTTATTGGGTTTTCGGGCGCAAAAATAGCCTTTTCCTTGAATAGTGCGAGCCTTGGGTGTAGATTCGTCGCTATTTTGATTACTTTTGTTTCGCAATTTTTACGGGCAGTTCGCCCTTCACGATAAATGAGATACAATGAAAAAAAGAGATTACATCTTATGTGCCGCCCTCGGCCTGTTGGCGATGGGGCAAACCCTGGCACAACAGCTTTCGCCCTCCCAAGCGAAGGCTAAGGCGGAGGCCTTTTTGTCGGAAAAGAGCGGACTTCGTTCCACTGGTGACTTGCAGCTGCTTTTCTCGGTGACCGATACGACGCAGCTTGACGCGGATGCGACGGGCTCGCTGCGAGCGGCTACTGAGGGTGATGCCCTGCTGTATGCTTTTGGCCGTGCGGCGGGTGGCTACGTGATCGCGGCGGGCGACGAGCGGGCGGAGGCTGTCTTGGGCTATAGCACGACGGGCTCTTTGCGGTCGGATAACCTGCCGGAAGGTATGCGCGGCTTCCTGCGGCAATATGCGGTGGAGATCGCCCGGGCACAGGAGCAGGATTTGCGCAGCGACACCAAAAATCTCTCTTACAACCCACGGTGGAAGACGATCGATCCGCTGATCACCTCGAAGTGGAATCAAACGGATCCCTATAACCGCCAGACGCCAACGATGAACGAGCAACAATGCCTGACCGGTTGCCCGGCTGTGGTGTTGGCGCAGCTGATGGATTATTATCAGTATCAAAACTGGAAGGTGGCGAAGGAGACTTGGTTCTCTGGGGTAGATGATGGTTCCGAATATATCGATCGGGAGGTGACGGTGCAATTTACGGACACGGTGGATTGGTCGCTTTTGAAACGCAACTATGCCGCAGGCGACTACACCGAGGCGGAGGCCAATGAGGTGGCGAAGCTGATGAAATACGCCGGGGCGGCGATGCACATCAACTACGGCGCGAGTGGCAGTGGGCAGCAGGAGCCTTATATTCTGTGGAATATGCACCGGGTAGCGGATTACGGCCGGTATGCTTCTCAAGCACAGGCCTGGCAATATGCGTTGCGCGACTGGAGCGAGAAGCTCTATCGGCAATTGGCGGCGGAGCGCCCTGTGGCTTATGCCAGCGGAGGCGGTGGCCATATCTTCCTGCTCGATGGCTATGCCGGTGAGGGCTATTTCCATTTCAACTGGGGATGGGGTGGCTACCAAGATGGCAATTTCCTTTTGACGGCCCTGTTGCCGGAGCAAAAAATGCACTTCGGGCAATTTGCCTATTTTGATGTTTGCCCCTCCGGAATGGAGCCGCTCAACGAGGAGCCGTTGCTGCTTGAGGATGTGACGTTAGACACGACAGCTGTGGAGCCCCAAATGAAAATCCAACTCTTTACCTACAATCCAGCGCCACAAAGCGGGACACTCTGCTATGCGATCGGGCTCTCTGAGGATAGCACGTTCGTGTCAGACCCGGTGCAATTCACATTGGAGGCAGACAAACAGGTTTCCGAGTGGATCAAGCTGCCCTTCCCTCAGTATCAAGCGATCGAGCCGGGTGTCTATCCATTGGCTTTCTTCCAACAGATGAGCAACGGATGGCAAGAGGTGATGCAAAGCGCATACGTGGAGTTTTATACCTATTTAGTGAAGCGACCGGAGGAGGCGTTTATTGGTTATCTTCCTTATTACGTGGAGATGAAACTGGATGAGTCGTCGAAAGCGCTCTATTATCAAGGCTGTGCCGATACGCTGTCGCTTCAGGTGACGCACTATGGCACCGGCATGACCTCCAATGCCTTTATACCTGTGCTGTTCAACGAGACCGATACTTTCCAATTGGCGAAGAGTGACCATTTGTTGGTGGAAGGACTCAACGACCTGCGTCTGCCGATCAGGGTGTCGAATGAGATTCCTGTGGGCGATTATCGCCTGACAGTGATCAATGATTTTGAAGATAGTTCAGATACCATCTCGGTGTTGGTCAATCCGGGTGTCGAGTTGGTGATCACGGAGGCTCCCGCCCTTGCCGATACCTTTTTTGTCAATGAAAACAATGTGTTTTCTTTCAAGGTGAAGAACGTGGGTGTGCTCGACTTCAGCGGTACGCTCTCGACCGGTGCGGTGCAGGATGGCAATCAGCTCTACCTGCGCAGTCAATCGATGCGGATTGCCGTAGGCGAGGAGCAGACCTACACGGGCGGCATCCAATCCTCGGCGAGTGGTGC
>OBLI01000152.1_pt1 | contig 74216 bp, 63 predicted proteins | sample 1519701 | NCBI WGS metagenome assembly OBLI01 (sample SAMEA3663005, study PRJEB22513) | pig gut metagenome | biome: pig gut; feature: pig-associated habitat; material: faeces | place: France | collected 2012
CCATAATAGAAAAAATTCCTCCAAAAGGAGTGAGTTTCTCAGATTTTATTTGTATCTTTGCCATGTCATATTAGAGTTTTGCTTGTCTTCTTTTCGCAACACTAAGGTAAGTGAAAATTCTGACATGGCAAAATCCTGGGTAACTTTTTGTTGCTCAGGCACTTATAAATAATGTTAAACTATAGTGTTGCGGAATTAAGGTAAAGAAAAATAAGGCGAAACGAGGGAATTAATCAGATAACACCAGTCAAATAAGTTAAATATCTATAAATATTCAAAATTACAACTATTCATTGCGAATACTTATTAAAAAAGGTTGTACCTTTGCACCCGATTTTCAACAATTAACATAAAGTCTAACTTTATTAATTAAAAAACAACTTATTTTAAATTTATGTCAGAATTAACAAAAAACGTTCAGCCATTGGATAACTTCAATTGGGAAGAGTTTGAGAATGGCAGCCAAGTAAACGTCAGCAAGGAAGAGCTTGACAAGGCTTACGATGAAACACTCAACAAAGTAAGCGAGCATCAAGTGGTTGACGGTACCGTAATCTCTGTAGACAAGAAAGAGGTTATTGTAAACATCGGTTACAAGAGTGACGGTATCATTCCTGCCAGCGAGTTCCGCTACAATCCAGACCTTAAGGTTGGCGACACTGTTGAGGTTTATGTAGAGAGCCAGGAGGATAAGAAGGGTCAGTTGCTGCTTTCACACAAGAAGGCTCGTCTGAGCAAGAGCTGGGAGCGTGTCAATGCCGCTCTCGACAACGAAGAGATTATCCAGGGCTACATCAAGTGCCGCACCAAGGGTGGTATGATTGTTGACGTATTTGGAATCGAAGCTTTCTTGCCAGGAAGCCAGATTGACGTTCACCCAATACGCGACTACGACCAGTTCGTAGGCAAGACCATGGAATTCAAGGTTGTCAAGATCAACCAGGAGTTCCGCAACGTAGTTGTTTCTCACAAGGCTCTCATCGAGGCTGAGTTGGAAGCACAGAAGAAGGAAATCATCTCTAAGCTTGAGAAGGGTCAGATCCTCGAGGGTACAGTTAAGAATATCACTTCTTATGGTGTATTCGTTGACCTCGGTGGTGTTGACGGACTCATCCATATCACCGACTTGTCATGGGGTCGTGTTGACGATCCTCACAAGGTTGTTGAGCTCGACCAGAAGATCAATGTTGTCATTCTCGACTTCGACGACGAGAAGAAGCGCATTGCCCTTGGTCTGAAGCAGCTCACTCCTCATCCATGGGATGCTCTTGATTCAGAGATCAAGGTTGGCGACCATGTTAAGGGTAAGGTCGTTGTTATTGCCGACTACGGTGCATTTGTTGAGATTCAGCCAGGTGTTGAGGGTCTCATCCACGTATCAGAGATGTCATGGAGCCAGCACCTCCGTTCAGCTCAGGAGTTCCTCTCTGTAGGCGACGAGGTAGAGGCCGTTATTCTGACTCTCGACCGCGACGAGCGCAAGATGAGCCTTGGTATCAAGCAGCTCAAGGAAGATCCATGGGAGGCTATTGAGGTTAAGTATCCTGTAGGCAGCAAGCACACTGCAAAGGTTCGCAACTTCACCAACTTCGGTGTATTTGTAGAGCTTGAGGAGGGTGTAGATGGTCTGATCCACATCTCAGACCTGTCATGGACCAAGAAGGTAAAGCATCCTTCAGAGTTCACACAGGTAGGTGCCGACATTGATGTTGTAGTGCTTGACATCGACAAGGAGAACCGTCGTTTGAGCCTTGGTCACAAGCAACTCGAAGACAACCCATGGGATCAGTTTGAGTCTACATACACAGTAGGCAGTGTCCATGAGGGCAAGATAGTTGAACTGCTCGAGAAGGGCGCCGTAATCTCTCTTGAGAAGGGAGTAGAGGGCTTTGCCACTCCTAAGCACCTCGTTAAGGAGGATGGCACTCAGGCCGCAGAGGGCGAAGTGCTCCCATTCAAGGTTATCGAGTTCAATAAAGACAGCAAGCGCATCATTCTTTCTCACAGCCGCACCTTCGAGGATGCTCAGCGTGAAGAGAAGAAGGCAGCCAAGAAGCCACGCGCCAAGAAGGAAGACAGCGTCAAGATTGACAATCAGCCTGCTTCTACTACTCTCGGCGACATCGACGTATTGGCACAGTTGAAGGAGAAATTGGAGAAGGGTGAATAATTATCGCCATTCTTAGATAATACCTTATAACGGGGAGGCACATCAAAAATGATGTCCTCCCCTTGTTATTTTTTGCCCAATCTTTACACTTTGTGCCATAAGTAGTTAAAGAGTTAAAAAGAATGAGCAATAATGAGTAATAATTGGAAATAATTTAGTATTTTTGCAGTATCAAACTATAGAGTAATTATTCATTTTATAAATTTGAAAAGAATATGACTTATTCTAACGAAGTCAACAACATGTGCGTTGTTGCAAAAGGTCCTAATCACGGACCAGCTCCAATTCCAGAAGAGGGAAGATGGATTCAGGCAAAAGAGATCAAAGACATCTCCGGTTACACACACGGTGTAGGTTGGTGTGCACCTCAGCAGGGTGCCTGCAAACTGTCACTCAACATCAAGGAGGGCATCATCCAGGAGTGTTTGGTAGAGACTATCGGTTGCACTGGTATGACTCACTCTGCCGCCATGGCTTCAGAGATTCTGCCAGGCAAGACCATTCTCGAGGCTCTCAATACTGACCTCGTATGCGACGCCATCAACACAGCCATGCGTGAGTTGTTCCTTCAGATTGTCTATGGTCGTTCACAGAGCGCATTCTCTGAGGATGGTCTTGTTATCGGTGCCGGTCTTGAGGACCTTGGCAAGGGTTTGCGCAGCCAAACAGGTACATTGTATGGCACTGTGGCCAAGGGTACCCGTTATCTTGAGTTGACAGAAGGTTACATCACTAAGATGTTCCTTGACAAAGACAGCCAGGTTTGCGGTTATGAGTATGTACACCTCGGCAAGATGATGGAAGCCATCAAGAATGGTATGGACGCCAACGAGGCAGTGAAGAAATTTACAGGTTCTTATGGCCGTACCACAGCTGAGCAGGGAGTAGTTAAGAGTATTGACCCACGTAAAGAATAATAAGGAGAAACAGCTATGATAAGAGAAGTGAAATTCGAGAGCCAGGAGCGCAGAATCAAGCAGGTTATTGCTGCTCTTAACGAAAACGGTATCAAGGATATCGAAGAGGCTAATCAGATTTGCGAAGGTATTGGTGTTGATCCTTACAAGATTTGCGAGGACACTCAGGGTATCTGCTTTGAGAATGCCAAGTGGGCATACGTATGTGGTGCCGCTATCGCCATCAAGAAGGGTGTGAAGAGCGCTGCCGAGGCTGCTGAGGCTATCGGTATCGGTCTGCAGAGCTTCTGCATCCCCGGTTCTGTTGCCGACGACCGTAAGGTTGGTATCGGTCATGGTAATCTTGCTGCACGTCTGCTCCGCGAGGAGACTCAGTGCTTCGCATTCCTCGCTGGTCACGAGTCATTCGCTGCCGCTGAGGGTGCTATCAAGATTGCTGAGATGGCAAACAAGGTGCGCAAGAACCCACTGCGTTGTATCCTCAACGGTCTGGGCAAGGACGCAGCCATGATCATCAGCCGTATCAACGGATTTACATACGTACAGACTAAGTTTGACTACTACACTGGTAAGGTTGAGGTGGTTAACCGCACAGCTTACTCAGACGGTCCTCGTGCCAAGGTGAACTGCTATGGTGCCGACGACGTTCGCGAAGGTGTTGCCATCAACTGGTTGGAGGATGTTGACGTTTCAATCACTGGTAACTCAACCAACCCCACCCGCTTCCAGCACCCAGTAGCCGGTACATACAAGAAGGAGCGCGTGCTCGCTGGCAAGCCCTACTTCTCAGTAGCTTCCGGTGGTGGTACAGGTCGTACTCTGCACCCAGACAATATGGCTGCAGGTCCCGCTTCTTACGGTATGACCGATACTCTCGGACGTATGCACTCTGACGCCCAGTTCGCTGGTTCTTCTTCAGTGCCTGCACACGTTGAGATGATGGGCTTCCTCGGTATGGGTAACAACCCAATGGTAGGTGCTACCGTTGCTGTTGCCGTTACCGTAGACATGGCTATCAACAAGAAATAATCCGGATTTCCCGGCATTAGCATAATCATCATGGTCTCATGGGAACAATCCTCGTTCCCTTGAGACCATTTTGGTTTGTCTCTCCTACCCCATGGCTATACCATCCAGGGCAAAAAAAGATAACCTACCCCATGGCTATACCATCCAGGGCAAAAAAAAGATAATAATGCCTGTATGATATGAATACCGCTATAGTATCTTCAAAAATATCAGCCATGCTCATGCTATTGCTGCTGAGCATTGGAATGTGTTATAGTGCCACTATGGTTTTTGATCCCAACATCAAGAGTCTCAATGTGGTAGCAGGGCAGAACTGGCTTTCGCCTCCTGTCATCACCCTGGGCAGCGGCGACCGCATTCATATCAGTTTCGATGAGTTGTCGCACGATTACCATCGCTATATTTATCACATAGAGCATTGCGAGGCAGACTGGTCGGTGTCGGAGTCTCTATTCCAGAGCGATTATTTGGATGGGCTTAATGACAATGTGATAGAAGACTATGTGCACTCCATCAATACCACCGTCAGTTATACCCATTATAGCCTGAGTCTGCCCAACAGTCAGTGCAGATTAAAGTTGAGCGGCAACTATCGTCTTACGGTCATCGACGATGATAGTGGCGAGGCTGTATTACAGGCTGAATTTATGGTGGTGGAGCCACTGATGAACTGGTCTCTTGAGGCCACTTCGAATACGGATATCGACACCAACAAAGAGCATCAGCAACTGCATGCGTCTCTGAACTTCGGCAATATTATGGTGAGCGACCACGAACGCCAGCTATACACTGTGTTTATGCAAAACAACCGCAACCATAGCATACGCACTAATATCCGTCCCGACCTTATCACCAACAAGGGATTGGCATGGACCCACTCCCGACCGCTCATCTTTGATGCGGGTAATGAATACCATAAGTTTGAGATACTGTCCACCTCTCACCCCACCATGGGCATAGACCACATAGAATGGGACGGCAACTATTTCAATGCCTATCCCTTTGCAAATGAGGTGAGCAAAAACTACCTATATGACGAAGATGCCAACGGCAGTTTCTTTATCCGCAACAGCGATAACACAGAGATTGACTATACCTGCGATTATGTAATGGTGCATTTCCGCCTTGATGCGCCCTACTCTCCCGATACCATAAGGATAAGCGGAGCATGGACCACAGACCAGCAGCATAGCAATTACGACATGGTATACAGCGAGGATGACCATGCCTATTTCTCTACCATCATTCTCAAGCAAGGCTATTATTCATACCAATACACTATATCAGACGCTTCTGGCCAGCGTATACATCCCTATGAAGGGTCTTATTACCAGACCGAAAACAGTTATCAGGCCTATGCCTACTATAAGGCCGACGGCGACCGCACATGGCGTTTGCTCGCCTATCGCACTATTTCTTTCCCATCATCTCCCTATAAGCCATAGGTGTTTTCTTGTATGCATGATAGAAACTTGATATAAAAGCATTAGTAGAATCATATCCCATAGCCAAGGCGATGTCATCCACAGACTTGTTTGTTTCGATGAGCATATTTCTGGCTCTTTGCAGCAGTATGGCCTTGGCAAGCATTCTCGGATTCTTGAATATGTTTCTCACCAAGAGTTTATAGAATTTCTCTTTGGAATAGCCAGCATTGTCTCTGAGCATTGAAACGGTGACATCCTCGGTCTTTGTTTTATTAAAGAGAGGGATCATGCTAAGCATGACGGAAATAAACTCTGGTTCGAGTTTGTTGTTTTCATTATCGTCGTCAACATTGTCATCGCCCATGTTGAGTTGTTTTGGATTGTCGGCAATTCCCTCTGCCCTATTGATAAAGTTCTGTATCTTTCTAATCACATCGCCTTCCAACTGCACTTGCTTTAGTTTTATGCGGTAGTTTAATCCGAAAATCCTAAAGTTGGCCACCAACAGCACGAGTATCACAACCAATAGCGTTACGATCATTCCAGTGGTGCGCCACCATGGTTCCTTAATGCTCAGGTTCACCACTCTTGTCTCGCCATCCCACACGTCGGGACGCATGGAAACCTGTACCTCCACCCTATACTCTCCTGGATTGAGTCCAAAAAGTCTGTACCTCAAGATACCATTGTTATCAACAAGATCTTCAGAGTCATTATGCGACATAACCTTCCATTTGTCATCAATGCCTATCACCCTAACACGATAGTATGTCTGCCTTGGTCTAAAATAGTTAAGACCTGAGAATACGAGAATGACCGAATTCTGGTTATAATTCAGTTCTATCTTGTCAGTATGTGCTGCCGATTTGACTAAAGGCACATTATCATCTATCTTTTCTCCTGCATGCATAAGTTGTCCGTTAACATACAATTGTGAGAAGAAAGGGTTGAGCACAAACAGGTTCCTTTTGCTACTCTTGAACACAGAAGGATCAAAAACCACCACATGGTCAACGGATTTCATTATTATCCGTCCATCATCAAGGCATATAGCCTTGCCTGGCACAAATGACTCCGTTGGCACATTGTCCTCTATTTGATGGTTATTGATAAACGTGATGGCTCCGTTAGTAATTTCTATCATAGAGATGCCACCGCTTGTGGCCACCCATATATTATTGTTTTTGTCCTCTACCACTGAATGGATAACAGAATTCACCAGTCCATCGTTTTCTGTAAACACCACTGGCACATTCTGTCCTTTCTTGAGCAGTCGCAGACCAGCATTGGTGCCTGTCCATTGCCATCCTCTGCTATCTTGGAAATAACAAATAACCCCTCTCTCCTTAATTTTTTCTTCATCCATCTCCACTTTATCAACAATAGCCTCATATTCACCATACCTTGGGTCTGACCAATGATATGAATTAAATGGCGACGGGAATTGTTTTGCATATAGCAATCCTCGCTTCTGTGTGCCTATCCACATTCCACCCTGCTTGTCAAAGAGTATTGCGTTAATATCGGTATAGAGTTTGGTACCATCGTCGAGCATGAGATACTCCACATGTTCTTTGGTGCCATCCTTCAGGTTGCATTTCCAATAACCATACTGCGATGCTACATACATAATATCATTAAACACAGCCATGCCAGCCATGGTATATGGCAGTTCCATCATCATTTTGAAAGTGCCTGCATTGATGTCGTATTCTTGCAGTATTCCCCCATCGCTTCTTGCATTTCGTACCTGGTATATTTTATTACCATGCTTCAGCAAAACCGACGTGCGGAAATATTTCTCTCTGTCTGCTCCAAAGAGCGAATAAGTTCTACCCACGGTCTTTCCATTGCTCATGTCGTGTATTTCCACGCTTGAGTCGTCGTAGAAGAGAAAGAGTCTGTTGCCTTCTGTTTCTACATCTTGCAGCACCTGTTTTTCATCCACAGTAATCTTGTGTTTCACCGACTCACCAAAGAGAGAATTTCCGCAGAGCAACCACAGTCGTCCGCTACTATCCACAAAGAGGTCATCCACAGTACCCCTCACTCCCTCGCTGATAAACACCTTTGATATATCCTTGCAGAATTGTTCAGTGGTAATGTCGAGGCATTTCACCATGTTACGGTCTTTGAGCCATGCTCTGTCTTTTGAGTCTACATATAGATGATATCTTCCAAGATATTTCTTTAGGGTATATTCGTCTGCATCATCAGAATAGAGGTGCGAGAAAGAGTCGCCGTTATACAAGTTGATATGTCCGATAGTAGACACGATGAGTCTACCTTTTTCGGTGCAAAAAAGAGTTTGTGCGCTATTGTCGGCGAGTCCGTTTCTTACGTTTATAGTAACAAATGAGTTCTGCCCTGCCTTTGCAGCATAGCTCACACATGCCAATGCATATATCAATACCAGTATTCTCGTCATTCTGCTCATGGTTATCTGAGTAATAATAAATAATCTTAGGCGTCTTTATTCTGCAAAGATAATATTTGTTGGCGTAAGAACAAAATAAAATCGCCTCTTTTTTTCTGTTTCCGCCAACAAGGTTCACAAAATGTTTTTGAGGGATTAATTAGCACCAATAATATATGGGATTATGCCTCTTTTTCCAGATACATAAAAACAATTGCGGAGCACCATTAAATGATGCTCCGCTCTGTCGAGGTGACAGGACTCGAACCTGCGACAGCCTGGTCCCAAACCAGGAACGCTACCAACTGCGCTACACCTCGTTGCAAGACTCAAAGTTGTTCCCTTTTGTTTTGCGGTTGCAAAGGTACTAATTTTTTTTGAGTCTCACAAATATTTCTTCAGTTATTTTAAAATATTTTGCTCTTTAAACACTTTTTTAAGTATTTGTACACCTCTTTCCACCTGTTCTTCGGTATGAGTAGCCATAAGAGCAAATCTCACAAGTGTATCCTGTGGTGCGCATGCTGGAGGTATAACAGGGTTGATAAACACGCCCTCATCAAATGCCCTTGCTGTTACAACAAAGGTTTTCTCCACGTCTCTTACATACAGAGGAATGATTGGACTCTCGGTATCGCCAATCTCAAAGCCTTCTTCACGGAATCTCTTGAGTGCATATCTTGTAACCTTCCAAAGGGCCTCTATGCGCTCTGGTTCCTTGCGGATGATATGCAGTGCCTCAAGTGCTGCTGCTGTGGCGGCAGGAGTATCAGACGCACTGAAGATATAAGTACGGCAAGTGTGGCGCAGATAGTTGATGGTGTCTGCATCTCCGGCTATAAATCCACCTATGCTGGCCAAGCTCTTGCTGAATGTGCCCATGATGAGGTCCACCTCGTCGGTAAGTCCGAAATGGTCGCACACGCCTCTACCTTCTTTGCCAAACACGCCAAGGCCATGAGCCTCATCCACCATGATAGAGCAGTTATACTTCTTCTTCAATTTTACTATCTCTGGCAGGTTGGCAAGATCGCCTTCCATAGAGAACACACCGTCTACAACAATCAGTTTAACAGCCTCGTATGGCAGTTTCTGGAGAATTTTCTCCAGGTCTTCCATATCATTATGCTTGTATTTGAGTTGATGGGCAAACGAGAGTCTTCTTCCATCCACGATGCTGGCATGGTCGCGCTCGTCACAGATAATATAATCCTCACGTCCACAAACCACCGCCAATACTCCTGAGTTAACAAAAAAACCAGTTGAGAAACACAAAGCATCATCTTTATGTTCAAACTCAGCCAGTTCCTTCTCCAATTTTACGTGCAGGTCGAGGGTTCCATTGAGGAAACGACTGCCAGCACAACCTGAGCCATACTGATCGAGGGCTGCCTTTGCCACGTCTATCACTCGCTGGTCACCGGTCAATCCAGTGTAAGCATTAGAGCCAAACATCAACACCTTGTGTCCGCCCATTTCAACTTCCGTACCCTGCTTTCCTGTAATCTCACGGAAATAGGGATATACTCCCGCTGCCTTAAATTTCTGAGGCTCGCGATAGTTTTTATATCTTTCCTGTAATTGTCCCATTTTTCGGAATTAATTAACGTTTTCTTATTTGCAGGCTGCAAAGTTAACAATTTTATTCCAATTACACACATAAAATTGGAACAAATATTCATTTTAGAGTTTTTTCGTATATAAAAAGCGTCAAAAGTGAAACATTTTGTGTAATTTTGCAGCGTATGAACAAGAAAAGACAGATTGCATTCATCCTAAACCCACATTCTGGCACACACAGCAAGCAGATGATACCAGAACTGATAGACAAGCATCTCGACAAGAGTAAGTTTGACTACCAACTGCTGTATACCGAGCATTCTGGCCATGCTGCCGAGATAGCATTAAATTGCGTTGAGCAGCAGATAGACATCGTGGTGGCTGTGGGTGGTGATGGCACTGTCAACGAGGTGGCACGCTCGCTCGTGCATACCTCCACAGCCTTAGGCATCATACCATGCGGGTCGGGCAACGGTCTGGCACGCCACCTGTGCATACCACTCGATCCCAAAGAGGCCATAGCAATAATAAACAAATGCAAGATTGAGGCTCTCGACTATGGAGTGATCAACGAACTGCCCTTCTTCTGTACATGCGGCATGGGCTTCGATGCTTTCATCAGCCTCAAATTTGCTGAAGCGGGTAAGCGTGGACCCATCACCTATATCGAAAACGTGCTCAAGGAGGGACTCAAATATCAACCCGAGACATACGAAATTATCGACAGCACCGGTGCCACCAGACACAAGGCTTTTCTCGTGGCATGCGCCAACGCATCGCAATATGGCAACAATGCTTATATAGCACCCAAGGCCACCATGACAGACGGACTCCTCGACATCATCATCATGGAACCCTTCGACGCATTCGACGCTCCGCAAATCAGCATAGATATGATAAATCGCACCCTCGACAAAAACTCAAAGATCAAGATGTTTAAGGCCGAGAAGATTCACATAAAGCGTAGCAGACCTGGTGCCATACATTATGATGGCGACCCAGTATTCACGGGAACCGATATTGACGTGCACATCGAAAAAAAAGGCATACTCATACTCACCAATCCAGACGAAACCGAAGATATGACTCAGCCCAACCCCGTACTCAACGCCTTCTCAGAGCTATTTAGTAATATAAATAATGTACGCGCGGATATAGGTAGGAGAGGACGGCGAATACAGGCCATCAATAAGGTTCTGCTCAGAAAACTCACAGGCAACAAACCAGACACCGACAGCAACTAATAACGCATCGGCTATAGCCTACAAATAACACCTGCCACACATACGGATAACAAAACAATCAGCATAGCAAATATAATGAAAGACAACAATAAAGAGATGTTTCCGCAGGTCACTCCCGATGGAGAGATAATTGGAGCCATAACAAGGGGCGAAGCACATAGCGGCTCAAAACTCCTCCACCCCGTTGTGCACCTGCATGTCTTCAATAGTCAAGGGCATCTGTATCTGCAAAAAAGACCCGATTGGAAAGATATACAGCCCGGCAAATGGGATACAGCCACAGGTGGGCATATAGACTTGGGAGAGAATGTGGAGATGGCACTCAGAAGAGAAGTGAGCGAGGAACTGGGCATAACCCAGTTTGAATTTGAAACCCTTGGGCACTATGTCTTTGAGAGCGAGCGAGAGCGCGAACTGGTATATGTGCATCGCACCACCTACGACCTGCCCATTACCCCAAACAGCGGCGAACTGGATGGCGGACGTTTCTTCTCACCTCAAGAAATCACAGACAACATGGGCAAAGGGCTCTTCACTCCCAATTTCGAATCTGAATATCAACGATTCTTCGCATGCAAGAAATAATAGTGGCTATCATCGTAATCATTGCCGTGGCTATAGCGCTAAGATGGACATTTAGGGCATTAAACTCCAAAGGCAACCCCTGTCATGGTTGCTCTGGATGCCCACATCAGCATGGCAAAGGCAAAACAGACAGCATTAATAGTTGCCACAAGAGCCATTATGACTGCAAATGCAACAAAAAAGAAGAAAAAGAAGTCACAAACAAATAATTTTGCCATAAAAGTTTGGTAATACAAAAAAATATTGTTACCTTTGCATCCGCAAATAAGCAATGGTACCTTGGCCGATCGGTTAGGTAACGGTCTGCAAAACCGTGTAGAGCAGTTCGACTCTGCTAGGTACCTCAATCCAATGTGAATCCGTATTGGAGGTTCCGTAGCTCAGTTGGATTAGAGCAACGCCCTTCTAAGGCGTGGGTCTAGGGTTCGAATCCCTACGGAATCACCATAAGCTACAAAATGGGGGCTCAAAGCCCCCATTTTTCGTATATAGCATATTCTAAGGTTACAGAAAGATTTCTATGTGTAGTTTCCTTGCACTATTATTCTTAATACCTGCAAACAGCTAAAGAGACGCTATCTAATAAATAGTTGTAAATGCATAAAAACAGGCGTATAGAGTTTGCATCATACCCTGTTATAAATATCAATTACATTATGTTTGATTTATATTCCGCACTGCGGAATATACGTTCAGCACTGCGGAATATATGTTCAGCACTGCGGAATATATGTTCAGCACTGCGGAACATAACACAAATGCCTGTTATGCGGAAATATCAACAGGCAATGGGTAACAATAACAACAGGCAATGGGTAACAATAACAACAGGCAATGGGTAACAATAACAACAGGCAATAATGTGAATCTTCAACGATGTCAATAACTCGAGTACTCCACCCTTGAGGGAGTATTTGATTAATTGTTATTCCGTACTGATTTTGTGCACACGCTAAAGACTATAGTATAATAACAGCGAATGAGACAAGCATATCATCGTTGTTATTTCACTGGATAAACCATTGTTTTAATGATATAACAACTGCGATGATACACTTGCCTCATTCGCTATCTATAAACTACATAAACAACTGCTTATGGAATGAGCAAGCAGCTGCTTGTGGATTGGGCAAACAGCTGCTTGTGGATTGTTCAGACTGCGTCATGCAATCTCTATCTGACGCTGTATCTTCTTCACTTCTTCCTTGGTCACCTTTGGCATTGTGACGGTCAGCACTCCGTTGTCTACTTTGGCCGAGATATTGTCCTTGACGATGTCGTCGGGCAACACATAGGTTTGCTGATAATTAGAGTAACTGAACTCGCGACGCAGGTAATGCTGCTTTTTGTCCTCCTCCTTGTGTTCCAACTTGTTTTCAATAGCGATGTCGAGATTGCCATCGGCATTGATGTTTACCCTGCAAAATTCCTTTTTGATGCCAGGCACAGCCACTTCCATGGTATAAGCCTTGGCGTCTTCCTTTACGTTGACTGCCGGTGCGGTGGCCTTCATCTTTGGCATCCAATCACTGTTGAAGAAATCATCAAATACTGTAGGAAACCAACTGTTTGAATTCATTACTGGTAACATAATAACCTCCTGTTTTAAAAAGTTGAACTATTGTTTTGTTACCTTATGTAGTGCAAGAGTTGTGCCCACTCCCAAACAGATGCCATTATGGCGGCAAAGTATAAATTATTTAAACATTGCTGCCTGTTTGACGTAATAGCAATTATTTTGTGCACACGATTTTGCTGTATGCAGCAAATTGATTACCTTTGCACCGCAGAAACAGTAAAGGAAATGATGTAGGCATCCATACATCATTATTATATAGCAAATACAAATACCGTGAAGATATGAAAATACTGATAATCAACGGAAGTCCACGCCGAAAGGGCAACATATCTCAGATGCTTAACTCCATGGCCGAAGAGGCTACGGCTCAGGGAGCCGAAGTAGAGATGATAGAAGCCATCAAACTGAATGTACGGCCATGCATAGGTTGCATGCGATGCCGCTCGAGCCATGAGTGCTCACTACCTTCTGACGATGCCCAGATGGTGGTGGAGAAGATGCGCCAATGCGATGCGCTTGTGATTGGCGCGCCCTGTTATTGGGGCAACATGCCTGGAGTGCTCAAAGTGCTCTTCGACCGTATGGTGTATGCCATGATGGACGAAACCCCGAGGGGTATACCCATCCCGCTACAAAAGGGCAAGAGATGTGTGCTTGTGAGCACCAGCACTACACCTTGGCCCATCAATATTCTGTTTCACCAAAGTCGCGGTGTGATAAGGGCACTTAAGGAGATATGCCACTATAGTGGTTTCAAGACCGTGGCAACGATAGAGAAAGGCGGAACACGCAACAACACTACCCTCTCGGACAGGGAGAGAAAGAAATGCGTAAATGCAATCAGAAAGATTACTGCACATTCATAGTGATGGTGCGCACGCCTCTGAGTTTAACTTTTGAATTATACCCGTTGAGGGTGTTGCCCGTAGCCACCGACATAGCCCTGATTTCTTTTATCGTTGTAGCATAATAGAGATAATAGTCGGAGAATGACGTTGAGATGCCGGCATCTGCGGCCTTTGCGTTTATCTCTGCCTGCATCTTGATGGCAGCCTGCATCTCTACTCCTGTGGGCAGGCGCCAGTCTTTGCCATCTGATTGCGATAGTGTGGCAATGGCATTCTCTGTTATCGACTGCAGTTGCGAATTACTATAATTGGTATTATCGGCAAGCAGACCCGAGATTTCGCTCATCGAGAGCAATAGTATCTGTGCCGTATTGTCGTCAGTCATCTCGCAGCTCACCACAAAAGCTCCATCATACAGTTCTCCCACCTGCGGCATCTGTGTTTCCGTTCCTTGTGCGGTGCCATCAGGGTTGAGGTCGAAAACCACGTTATTCTCGCCGCTCCAAGTCGTTCCGTTTATTTTTCCGCTAAGGGTGATGCCCGACGACTTGTATGTGCCATAGATATTAAGGATATAATTGGCATACAACCTCGACTTGCATGAGTAGGCATAACTTTTGGTTTGTGTAGATGTGGTGATGATAATCTTCACCGTAGCATTGTCGAGCGACTCGAGGCTGTATGGAGTGGTTGTACTAGTCCATGTGTTTGTTGTTCCGCTCTGCTGCAGAGGTATAACCACCGAGCCGCCTGTGCCGTTGAGAGTGCCATTGAGGCAAATATTCTCATAAACGGGCATTATCTCCACATTGACGCTTTTGGCGGTAGAAGGCAGGTCATAGATCTCTATCTTGCCAATCTTCATCACTCTACGGCTGAGCGATAGTGAGAGGGTGGCCGTTTCTCCATCGCTGATATTAAGGCTTTGGCTGGCAGTCATTAGGTCTGAATGCTCCTTTCCCTCCATGAGCGAGATTACAGTGGAAGGTTTGGCTTCGTCTGCCGTGGGCAAGTTATATCGGTCTGCCGTGGCACCTGCTATGGCATACACGTTATACATGCCATGGGCAAGCGAAAAGGATGGCACATCAGAGGTTTTTGACAGGGTTTGCAGCCCCACACATTTATCCTTGCTGTCAAAGACATACACGCTTATGGGATAACTCACGACGATATCGCCCGATAGTCCCTTGGCGGTCACCTTAAGAGTAGAAGTCCCTTGGGTATTGGATGTAGACTCCTGCCCACTTTCCTCTTCATAGTCACTTACTGCCTTTTCGCACGACGATACGCCAAAGACCATTGTAAGTGCTGCCAACACGGCAAGCATAGATTGCTGCCATCTCATGATATTCTTGCGGTATATATATCCTTTTATATTCATCTTATTGGTAAGTAATTGCTAGAATAATTATAATCAGTCACAAAAATACGTCTTTTTTATTATTCTGCCAAGAATACGGCAAACTTTTTTGCCTGTTGCAATAAAAAAAAGAGAATGCGTCAGTATAACATGACACATCCTCTTTTTATGTCTAACCTACAGAATGAATCTTGCGGATTATTCTGCAGCAGCCTCAGCGGGAGCCTCAGCAGTTTCAGCGGCGGCAGCAGCCTCTGCCTCTGCCTTAGCGGCAGCGGCGGCAGCCTTCTTGTCAGCCACCTTCTGAGCGATAGCCTCGTTGATCTTCTTCTCAGCCTCGAGTTCCAACTTGTAAGCATCAGCCTTAGCCTTCTTCTCCTGCTCGCGCACCTTGTCGAGGCCTTTCTGCTTGTCAGCCTTCCATGCGTCGAACTTGGTCTGTGCTGCAGCCTCGTCAAATGCACCCTTCTTGACACCTCCGCGGAGATGCTTCATCAGGTATACACCCTCTTTGCTGAGAATGCTACGTACAGTGTCTGTGGGCTGTGCACCAACCTCTACCCAATACAGGGCGCGGTCGAAATTCAAATCTACTGTGGCAGGATTGGTGTTAGGGTTGTAAGTACCAATCTTTTCAGTAAATTTACCATCACGTGGTGCTCTTGAGTCAGCGATGACGATACGATAGAAAGCGTATCCTTTACGGCCACCGCGCTGCAATCTGATTTTTGTTGCCATTTTTCTTTAATGTTTTATTTGTTAGGTTTGAATTTATGCTGCCATCTCGTGACAGCGGGTGCAAAGGTAATGAAAATAAACGGATTAGACAACCTTTATCTCGAGAATAACCTCTGCAAGGATAAAGAATTAACGTTTTTTATTGTTTTGTCAATGTTACTCCCACTTTCATGCCTTTCACATTCTTGAGCAATGCAGATATTGCCTTGAGATTGCTGCTGTTTGAATTGCTGGTCATACCCTGCACGAGTGTCAGCAATTTTGTTGCGTCGGTAACCATCATCATCTGTTTGCCCTCCAATTGTGTAGTGATTTCCACGGTCTTTGGCTTGATGGTGCCGAAGGTGAGTTTGAGGGTGTTGTTTTCCACGCTCCACTTGCCCTTGATAGTTTTGGTTTTGATTGTTTCCACGAAGGTACCATCGCTGTTGAACACAAACTTTACTGCTCCCTTGGTCACACCATATTTGTTGAACACTGCCTGTATTTTCTTCTCCAGTTTCTGTGCTACTACCTTGCCACCTGCCTTGGTCAGATAATCTTCTGAATCGAAGAGAATGGCTGGTTCGGAATAGGTCCAGGTGCCTTCAATATTGCTTGCCGAGGCCTGTTTCTCTCCCGAGAAGATGGATGTAAGGGCTGTGGCAAGACTTTGGCCAGAATTATTACCAGATATGGCACCTGCGAGGGCACCTAAATCAAACTGTGCATTGGCATTGATGCCACAAAGCATCATCGCTACGAGAGCGATGGAACGTAAAAAGTTTTTCTTCATAAATGGTTAATATTTATACTCGTTTTTATTTCGTTGTGCAAAATTATAGCAAATATTGCTGACTGCAAAACAAATCAAACGAAAAAACACCACAATACTAACTTTTTAACGTTAGTTGGGCAGTTTTTTTTGCTCTATGCTTGTTTGTTTCTTTGTTTTTCATTACCTTTGCATGCATGAGACTCACCAAGACATCCATATCCATACTACTGCCGTCATACAACAATGACTGCAGGGAACTTGTCAGCAACCTCTGCGTGCAGGCTGAAGACATCAAAAACCAGGTGCCACTGTTTGCCTACGAGATTATACTCGCCGACGATGGGTCTACAGACAAGGATGTGGTGGAGGCCAACCGTAGCATAGGCAACATTCCCAACTGCCGGTTTATAAAGATGAACGAGAATATAGGCCGTTCGCGCATACGCAACAGGCTTGCACAGGAGGCCCGCTATGACTACCTTCTATATATGGATAGCGACATGATGCCTTACAGTGGTGCCTTTCTCAAGAGTTATGTCACATGCCACGGCAATGATGTGATAGACGGTGGAGTAATAGTGCCCAAATACCTAAACCGCATAATAAAAGGCAATCTCAGGCACATGTATGAAAGGGCTGCCCAACCTCTGCACACGGCAGAGAAGCGTAGCGGCAATCCCTATCGCGATTTCCACACTGCAAATTTCTTAGTGAGGCGCGAAGTGATGCTGGCATTGCCCTTCGATGAGCGTTTTAGGTCTTACGGCTATGAAGATGTGCTGCTGGGCAAACGCTTAAAACAGGCTGGCATGGAGATAATGCATATAGACAATCCTGTGGCATTCGTGCATTTCGAGACCAACGACTCGTTTCTGAAGAAATCGGAATGTGCCATGCGCACCCTCTATCAGTTTAGGGATGACCTCAGGGGATATTCAAACATGATTACAGCCACCGACGTGATAAACAGGGTGGTACCATTGTGCATATCGCGCTTTCTCTTCTGGCTGTCAGCACCGCTGCTTAGGGCCAACCTCAGGAGCAAGCAACCATCACTCAAAATCTTTGGCATGTATAAGATGGGATATTATCTCTCACTCTGCCACAAAAACAAATAACAAGCAGACAATACAGTATTTTCAATATCATTAACCATATAACTAAAACAATTATCTACATGAAAAGATTTGCTTTTAAAATGTATCTCAAAAAGGGATGTGAGCGCGAATACGAGAAGAGACACGCAGCCATCTGGCCCGAACTCAAACAGATGATAAAAGACCAGGGCGTGAGCGACTACAGCATCTTCTGGGACAAGGATACCAACATCCTCTTTGCAGTACAGAAATGCGACAAGGAAACCAATAGCCAGGACACCACAAACGTAGACCCTATCACACAGAAATGGTGGGATATGATGGCCGACATCATGGAGGTGAACCCCGACAATTCTCCTGTGTCGATACCATTGGAGGAACTCTTCCACATGGACTAAACAGCAACTCCTCTATATGGACTAAACATTAAATCCTCTATATGGACTAAACAACACAGATATTATTCTGGAGAAACGAGAATGAAGTTACAGGAACGCTACGATAATATTATCAACTGGTTTCGCCGTGAGATGCCCACTGCCGACACCGAGTTGGAGTTTGGCAGTGTCTTTCAGTTGTTGGTGGCTGTGGTGCTGAGTGCCCAGTGCACCGACAAGCGCGTAAACATGGTTACCCGCGAACTCTTCAAGGCTTTTCCCGATGCCTATGCCCTTGGCAATGCCGACATCAATGAGGTATACGAATACATACGCAGTGTGTCATACCCCAATGCCAAGGCCAAGCATATCGTTGAGATGGCCCGCAAGATAGTGAGCGACTATGATGGTGAGGTGCCTGCCGATATGGATAAGTTGCTCACCCTGCCTGGTGTTGGCCGCAAGACTGCCAATGTGATCCAGGCGGTGGCTTTTGGCAAGTCAACGATGGCTGTAGACACCCATGTGTTTAGGGTCAGCCACCGCATAGGTTTGGTAACGAAATCTGCCACCACTCCTCTCAAGGTGGAGCAGCAGTTGGTAAAGCATATCTGTAGCGAAGATATTCCGAGGGCTCACCATTGGTTGCTGCTACACGGCAGGTATGTGTGCACGGCACGTTCGCCACATTGCGACAAGTGCGGCATCAGCCAATGGTGTGCCAAGAGGATATAAGGGTGTGTGCCAAGAGGATATAAGGGTGTGTGCCAAGAGGATATAATGGTGTGTCTATCAATGTCCACCAAATAAAGATTATATCATTCTTTAACTGGTTTTCGTTCGTTTCCCTTTCTTAGCATCTTGCGATGAAAGGAGTCTTCAGCCTTTATCACCTTGAGCACCTTGCAAGGTGGTATGATGGTCATCATGCGCGAATGATAGGCCTGCTGCTGTTTCTTCAGTTCAATATCCAGTTTGTCGCGCTGTTTGATCTTGTCTCTGCATTCTCTGTCTGTCTGCGGACATGATTTGTCTATGACCTTCATCTGGTCGAATATCTTACGCTGCTTCTCAAGCATTTCCTTGTATACAGGCACAAAAGCTGCTGTTTCCTGCTGGGTCAACTTTGCCTCTCTAACTACATAGTTGACCATCTCTTGCCTGAATTTCTCAGGATTGAATTTTCGCTGCTGCGTTTTCTGTGCCATCACAGCCAACGATGTCAGCAGTATGATATTACAAAGTAGAAAGATCCTTTTCATATTTCAATGTATTTGGTTGTATCACTTATGGTGGGAGTGGCTACTCCTGATAGTAATCGTAGCTCAGATATGCATAGATATCTGAATTGTCCATCATGGCGAGGTCTGCCACCTCGTCAACAGTGGTTTCATGAGTCTCGGCATAGGTAGGCTCGTTTGTTTTCGTTCTACTGTCAGCAAGTTTCTGATTGTCGTTGCCACCCAAGAGCACAGTGAGCGATACCACGATCATCACAGCCACACATGCTACAGCATAAATGACCCTTCGCAGTCTGACGCTTATTGTTCTGGTCTTGGTAGCGGCGGCATCCATCACAGGTTTGCCGTTGGCCATCACATTAGCCATCACACTATCAGTGAGATGGTCTAGATAATGGTCTGGCACCCTAAAGGGGTTACCCTCCCCTATTTTATCTTTTATGATCTGCTCTTCGTTCATAATTACTCTCTTTTGTATTTATGATGCATAAAACAATAAAAGGTTTAATCTCTCGACTTGAAAAATTCGGTTATTTTTTTCACTGCAAGGTGATAGGAGGCCTTGAGAGCCCCTTCTGATGTGCCGAGCACCTGGCTCATCTCGCTGTATTTCATATTGTCGTAGTATTTCATGCAAAACACTTTTCGCTGCACTTCTGGCAGTGTGGCAATGGTTTCCTGCAGCAGAGCTTGTGCATCGTCGCCGTCGAAATATTCGTCAGCCATTAGCATGTTTGCCACTCCTGGTGTGTCGCTTTCAGAGCAGAAGGTGGAGTTGGCATGCTGTTTTTTGCGCATAAAGTCAAGGCTTTCGTTTATGGCTATGCGATAGAGCCATGTAGACAACTTGCAGTCGTGTCTGAAATTGTCAAGTGCGTTCCATGTCTTTAAAAACACGTTTTGCAGCACATCATTTGCATCATCATGCACGAGCACGATATGACGGATGTGCCAATACAGTTTTTCGCCGTATTGGTCTACCAAGATTCTGAATGCCTTCTGTCTTGTGGCTGGCGCATTCAGCATGTCGGCAAGTGTCTGCTCGTCTATATTGCTCATAATGTGTAGTCCTTGATGTTTTGCCAAACCAGTTTATCATAGCCATACACATCTGGCCAATGCTCCATGCCGCCTTTGCCGTCTGGATAGATGGTGAAATATACGATATAAAGGTTTACGGGTTTCTTCACTCCCAGTGTTTTCACAAGCGACAGCAATGGTTTGACTGCTGGTTTCTCTTCGCCTTCCTTCACGGTTTCATGCTTCTGTTTCCACTCTCTGAAATAGGTTTTGCCCTTAGCAGTCAGCGGAGCCAAACCCATGGAAAGGCGCAGTTTATCCATAGTCCATTCATCGGTCTCTCCGAGCAGATATGATGCGAGGTCTAATGGTTTTGCCACTCTCACGCATCCATGCGACACGCTTCTGGCAGCCCTGTTGAAGACTCCTGGATTGGATGTATCGTGCAAGTATACTGAGAAATTATTTGGAAATCTGAATATTATCCTACCGAGGGAGTTGCCAGGTCCTCCCTGCTGCACCACTCTATAGTTGCCGCTTGCGAGCATGGCAGACGATATATGAGTGGGCTCCATCTTCTTGCCCGTTGATTTCTCTATGATATCATATTTGTTGCGTGCGAAATAAGCCGAGTCGCCAGCCCTGTGTGCCACTTCTTTCTTGAGTATGCTCGATGGTATTACCCACACTGGGTTTACCTGCATATATTCAAACTCGCTGGACAGCATGGGTGTTTTGGTTTTCATGCTACCCACTCCCACCTTCATGTCGAGAATAGAGTCGGGACCGTAGGCATACAGATGATAAGCAGGAATGTTGACCACCACAAAGCGGTTGCCCGTGTCAGCATACTTGCTAAACCTCCATCTCAGGCGTTCCATGTTTACCAGTATCTTCTGTCGTGCCTCAGCACTGGTCTGCTCAGAGAGCATGCGGCAGAGCTGTCCATACATTTTGGTTGAGGGTCTTGCTTGCCTGAGATAAGAGCCTATGCTGTCTGGTGTTGCCTTTGCCATGGCCTCATGCATGAATGTGCTGTTGGGGCGCATGGTGGGCAGGTCATAGAGTGAGCGGTATCGTGTGCGTGCTGTTATCACCGAGTCACCGTTTACGGGGTCTAAGCGGTTTAGATGGTAATGTGGATTGAAGAATCCAAACCTCTGTCCTGCCACATATAATATATATGCGCGCGAGAGTCGGTATTCTATTCTTGCCGCCACGAGGCACATGTTGTCATTGGAGTGTATATCAAGGGTACGCATGGCCTTGATATCCTTTTCTATCTCTGGCAGTTTGAAGCATTTGGGATTGATGCCCTCCTGCCCTGTATTTCTCAATATGCCAATGAGGCTATCAGCGGCTATGCTCACTCCATTGCGCGACACCCATATCATTGCTCCTCCATTGAGATAATATTTGCTCAGCAACTGATCTTCGGTTCGTTTGCCTGCCGCCAGGCACAATCTTTGGATTTCCTTGCTTACTGGCGAGGAAGAAACAACGAGGTTATCCTTATGAAACTTGGATACCCTGTCTAATGAGAATTCTTTGTTTGGGTTGGCTCTTTGCTTGTCGCATGATGTTACGGCCACAAGCATTATGAGCAGACATATTATTGTTTGAGTGATATTTTTCTTACCACTGTACCCACTTGCAATATATAGCACCCTTTAGGCAGATTGAGTTCAACACGCTGTGACGGACTCTCAATTTTTACAGTAGCCAATAGTCTGCCTGTGAGCGATACCACCTTGAGGGTCATACCCTGTGCTCCGCTCACCTCCACAGACGAATTGTGCACGGCAATGCTTATCTCCTTGCCGTCTGCTTTCATCTGTGCAGACACTTGGTCTCCCTCAGCGGCATGCATTGCGCTTGGCATACCGAAAGAAGTCATGAGGGCTACAAGTGATAATATAAGTAGTTTTTTCGTCATAGAGTCAAATATTTGATTGTGCAAATATAGGCATTTTGCCGCATACTGCCAAACATTTCGGTCATTATTTGCAATATTAAGCCAATATTTTCGTTGTCACACCTGAATTTTCATCATTTCATTTGAGAGAATGGTATTTTCAAACACTTCTTTGGCCTGGTCGAGCAACTTTTCTTCGCACTCTATTCTCGACGAATAATGGCCGAGCACCAGTGTGCCCACTCCAGCATCTCGCGCCACCATGGCAGCCTGTTTGGCAGTGGAATGCATATATTTGTCGGCCATGTTTTCATACTCTGTACTGTATGTGCTCTCGTGATATAGGGTGGTCACCCCCCTCAGGCTTTCATGCAGCAGTGGCATATATGCGGTATCGCTGCAGTAGGCATAGGCTCGCGGGGGATTGGCAGGTGTCACCAGTTTAGAGTTGGCTATCACCTCACCGTCATCCATCACCCAGTCTTTGCCATTCTTGATATTGTTTATTTCTGATACGGGTATGCCATACATGTCTATCATATCCCTGCGGATATGTGGCAGCAGGGGTTTCTCTCTAAACACATAGCCGCAGCAGGGCATGCGGTGTGCGAGGGGCACAGCAGTAACCGTGAGGCTACGGTCCTCATACACCACATTTTCCTTGGTGGTATCCACGGCATGAAAGACCACTTCATATTCGAGATGCTGGCAGAACACCTGCAACTGCATGTCGAGCACAGGTTTGAGTCCTATGGGTGCAAACACATGTAGCGGTGCTGTGCGCCCCAGCAGTCCGAAGGTGGAGATGAGTCCGATGAGCCCGAAGCAATGGTCGCCATGAATATGCGAGATAAACACATGCCCGAGTTTGCCAAACCTCACCTTGGCCTTGCGCAACTGCTGCTGTGTGCCTTCGGCGCAGTCGATGAGAAAGAGTTTATCTCTCACCTCAACGAGTTGTGCCGATGCCTGGTGCTTCATTGTTGGCAGTGCGCTGCCGCATCCAAGAATGACTACATTAAATGATTCCATATCACTGAATAATCGCCTTGCGTGAATACATGAATGTGTCTTCTTGATTGCAGAACACGAGCGAGTCGGCGTCCAGGCGCACCATGTCGTAATACTCTGTTTCGTCTATCTCACTGCCGCCTTCGCGCATAGACACCACTTCGAGTTGTCCGTTGAAGATCTTCCACGACTTATATATTATCGACATTTGGTTTATGCTCTCCATAATGCCGCCGTCCTTGATGCTGAATCCCACTTCTGAACTACCGTCTATGGGGTCTGGCATTATCCAGTTGCCAAGCAGTGTCGACTCGTTAATCATCACTTTGGCTTCTGTCTTGTCGTCGTTGGGCATCACGGCTATTCTGTCGCCGGCCACATATTCTCCAAACACTTTACCCTTTTCGCGTGTATCGTGCAGGGCTATATACAGGGTGTCGCCATTGTCGGTGATAAACTGCAGGGTGTTCATGGCCGACCCGTCGCCACAGATGCCAAAGAGGGTTTTGTTCTGTTTGCCCTCCACTGTGGCCGAATCGGCAAGATATGTGGGTCCCTGTGCTTTTTGCTTGTTGTCGCAACCTATCACCATGGCCATGGTCATCATAACCATTGCCACTGCTATGTGTCTTGTAAAATGTCTTGTTTTCATATCGTTCTGCTTCTTGGATTGTTTAAAATAATATCATGCCTGGTTTTTCTCCATTCTCTTGGCCTCATTCCACAACTGGTCCATTTCGCCGAGGGTCATATCCTTGAGATTGCGCCCCTGTGTCCTACTACTCTGCTCGATATAGTTGAACCGGCGAATAAACTTGGCATTGGCATTTTCGAGTGCTGTATCGGGATTGAGATGATAGAGTCTGGCAGCATTCACCACGCTAAAGAGAAAATCACCCAGTTCCTCCTGCGAGCGCTGCTTGTCTTCGCATTTCAGTTCGGCTTCCAGTTCGTCCATCTCCTCTCTCACCTTCTTCCACACATCCTGCTTGTCTTCCCAGTCGAACCCCACATTGCGGGCCTTATCCTGCACTCTGTAGGCTTTGATGAGCGATGGCAACGCCTGTGGCACACCTGCCAACACGCTTTTGTTGCCGTCTTTCTCCTTTAGTTTGATCTGCTCCCAGTTTTCTATCACCTGCTGTGCGGTCTTGGCTTCCACACTGTCTGCCTCACCATCAGCGCCGTATGGCAGCGGTTTTGGTTGCGGTGCTCCCACCTGCGAGGGATGATAGATATGTGGATGGCGGAATATCAGTTTGTCGGTCAGTTTGCTGCACACATCGCCCATGTCGAAATCACCTTGCTCGCTGGCAATCTTGGCATAAAAGCAGACATGCAGCAGCACGTCGCCCAATTCCTTGCATATATTGGGCAAGTCATTGTGCAGCAGGGCGTCACATAGTTCGTATGTCTCTTCGATGGTGTTTGGTCGGAGCGACTCAAATGTCTGCTTCTTGTCCCACGGGCATTTGGCTCTCAACTGGTCCAATACATCTAGCAACCTGCCAAATGCTTCCATCTGTTGTTGTCTGTTATGCATCGTTATTCTTGCTATTTGGTATTATTATTGCGCAAAAGTAATAAATTAATTGGCAAAAGTAATCATTTTCCATGGAAAATTAGTAATTTTGCAGCGTTTTTATTAAAGAAATCATATAAAACCGAATAACATCATGGAATTAGCAAGCAAATATGACCCACAAGCAGTGGAGTCTAAATGGTATCAGTATTGGCTCGACCACAAGCTCTTCAGCAGCAAACCAGACGGACGACAGCCATACACAATAGTCATTCCGCCACCCAACGTGACCGGTGTGTTACACATGGGACACATGCTCAACAACACCATTCAGGACATACTGGTGAGAAGGGCAAGAATGAAGGGCATGAACGCATGCTGGGTGCCAGGCACTGACCATGCTTCTATTGCTACCGAAGCCAAAGTGGTCAAGAGGCTTGCTGAACAGGGCATAAAGAAACACGACCTCAGCCGCGAAGAGTTTCTCAAACATGCATGGGACTGGACAAATGAGCATGGCGGCATCATACTCAAGCAGTTGAGAAGGCTCGGAGCGTCTTGCGACTGGGACCGCACCGCTTTTACCATGGACGACACACGCTCGGAAAGCGTTATAAAGGTGTTTGTTGACCTTTACAACAAAGGACTTATATACCGCGGACTGCGCATGGTCAACTGGGATCCGAAGGCACAGACTGCCCTGAGCAACGAAGAGGTGGTATACAAGGATGAGCACTCAAAACTCTATAATCTCAAATATTATGTGGCTCCAGAGTGCGACTGCTCCGACATCAAAGAAGAAGAGGGCAACATCATACACAAGGATGAAAAAGGTTATTATGCCGTGGTGGCCACCACACGCCCCGAAACAATCATGGGCGACACCGCCATGTGCATAAACCCCAAAGACCCCAAAAACCAATGGCTCAGAGGAAAGAAGGTTATAGTGCCTCTCGTGGGCAGAGTAATACCAGTAATAGAAGATAGGTATGTAGACATAGAGTTCGGCACAGGATGCCTCAAGGTTACGCCTGCTCATGATACCAACGACTATATGCTGGGCAAAACTCACAACCTCGAAACCATCGACATCTTCAATGCCGATGCAACCATATCCAACCAGTCGCCACTGTATGTGGGCATGGACAGGTTTGAATGCCGCAAGCAGATTGTGGTAGACCTGGCCAATGCCGGACTCATGGAGAAAGTAGAGGACTATAACAATAAGGTGGGATATTCTGAGCGCAACCCCGACACGGTCATCGAACCAAGGCTCTCTCTACAGTGGTTTCTGCGCATGCAGCACTTTGCCGACATAGCACTGCCACCCGTGGTCAACGGCGAGATGAACTTCTATCCAGCCAAATACAAGACCACTTACAAAAACTGGCTCGAGAATATTCAGGACTGGTGCATATCGCGTCAACTCTGGTGGGGACACCGCATACCAGCCTACTACTATGGCGATGAAAAATTCGTAGTGGCAGAAACTGCCGAAGAGGCTCTCATACTGGCACGAAAGGAGAGCGGCAACGATAACCTGCAAATCAGCGACCTTAAACAGGACGACGATGCCCTCGACACATGGTTCTCGTCATGGCTCTGGCCTATCTCCCTTTTCGATGGCATACGCAATCCAGGCAACGAGGAAATCAACTACTACTACCCCACCAGCGACCTGGTTACAGCCCCCGACATCATCTTCTTCTGGGTGGCACGCATGATCATGGCTGGCGAAGAGTATATGGGCACGTTCCCATTCAAGAATGTATACTTTACAGGTATCGTGCGCGACAAACTGGGACGCAAGATGTCTAAGAGTTTGGGCAACTCTCCCGACCCTATCGAACTCATCGAAAAATTCGGTGCCGATGGTGTGCGCATGGGCATGATGCTCTCTGCCCCAGCAGGCAACGACATTCTCTTCGACGAGGCTCTCTGCGAGCAGGGACGCAATTTCAACAATAAGATATGGAACGCATTCCGACTGGTTAAGGGCTGGACTGTGGCCGACATAGAGCAGCCCGAGTCAAGTCGCATAGCCACAAGATGGTTTGAGGCCAAACTGCGCCAGACCAATGCCGAAATAGACGATCTCTTTGGCAAATACCGCATCAGCGAGGCCCTCATGGCCGTTTACCGTCTATTCTGGGATGAATTCTCAAGTTGGTATCTCGAGATGGTCAAACCTGCCTATGGCAGCCCCATCGACCGTGCTTCTTACGATGCCACACTCTCGTTCTTCAATCAGTTGCTCAAGATGCTCCATCCATTCATGCCTTTCATCACAGAGGAACTATGGCAGCATCTCTACGACCGTCAGGAGGGCGAGTCTATCATGACACAGGTTATCGACATTGCTGTTCCTAATGCTGAGGATATAGCACTGGCAGCCAGCATAGAGGGAGTAAAGCAAGTGGTGAGCGGTGTGCGCACCATACGCAACCAGAAGAATATCTCTCCCAAGGAGTCACTTACCCTGCAAGCCGTTTCTGCCGATGCCTATGCCGACTTTGCATCCGTAATCACCAAGATGGCCAACGTGAGCGCCATTGAGGTGGTAACAGAGAAGGATGCCACCTCGGCATCATTCATGGTGGGCACCAATGAGTATGCAGTGCCTTTAGGCAGCATGATAGACATAGAGGCAGAGCGTGCCAAGATAGAGCAACAACTCAAGCATCTCGAAGGTTTCCTGGCTGGCATCAAGAAGAAACTTTCAAATGAGAAGTTTGTGGCCAACGCTCCCGAAGCCGTAGTTGCACTGGAGCGCAAGAAGCAGAGCGACAGCGAAGAAAAGATTGCCACGCTCAAGGAGGCTCTTGAAAAACTGGGATAACTATATATTGTTTGTTACGGATAACCGGATAACAAAGCAAATCATCATACATGGGGGTGTGTCTAATAATTCAGGCACACCCTCATTAGTTATATCAAATAAAGATAATTCTGTTATGCTGCTATGCTTCAGTTGCAGCATTGCAGCGTTTTTGCTTAGCAAATCAAATATCAGCAGAAATGGTGCTATCACTACAACTGCTATGACATCACCAAAAAGATAACTGTTATTACATCACAAGAACAACTGTTATTGCATCACAAGAACAACTGTTATTGCATCACAAGAACAACTGTTATTGCATCACAAGAACAACTGTTATTGCATCACAAGAATAACTGTTATTGCATCACAAGAATAACTGTTATAACAGCACAAAAACAACTGTTATAACAGCATAAGAATAACTGTTATTACAGCACGAGTATAACTATTGTTCCGAGTTATCAACAATTATAATCTGATGAGGGTGTGACAGTTTCGTCTGCCACACCCTCTTGTATTATTACACGGCCGCTCCTACTTGTATTATTTCACGGCCGCTCCCACTTGTTCGGCAATGGCTTTCATGCCCTTTATAGATGGATGACCATTAATCTTGTCTACATCGTGGAGTTCAATCATCGGTATGCCGTAATGATTGCAGATGGTGCGACAAGAGGTGGTGATGGTCTCGGTCAAATCGCAGTTCATGATGAAATAGATGTCTACATTCGGATAGCGCTTTTTGAGACCGTCGCACATGGCAGCCATGGCAGGGCGGAATGAATACAGGTCTTTTTTTGTCCAGTCTGAATACTTGTAGTCACCTATTGGCGACTTGGCCCAACAGTCGTTTGTGGCACCAAACACGAGTATAATGTCAGGCGAACCGAGGTATCTCAATCGGTTGTGAAAAGAGCGGTTCTGATAGTCTTCTTTGCGATAGCCTGTGTAACAGATGGTGGAACCAGAGAATGAATTGTTGCACTCCAGTTTCCATCCTTTCTCTTTCAACAGCATGTGCCACCATGTCTGCTCCACATCAGTGACATCGGTTTTTTTCTGCTTGCCCTGGAAATACCACACAGCATTGGTGTCGCATGAAAGATAGTTCTCAAAGGTGCTGTAAGAGTCGCCAAAGATGGCCACACTCTTCTTGCACTGTGCGTTGGCACCCATGGCAATGAGCATCAGGAGTGCCGAAAGAATTAGATTGCACTTTGCGTTCATAGATAGTATTGTTTTATTTGATTTTTGGTTTCAGTTCATCTGGCGAGTCCTTGGTATACATGTCTACCTTGGCAGCCTGCTTGGTGAAGAAATGAGATATTGTTTCTGCCTTGAGTGACATTTGTGGCTGAAAATCATTGCTGGTCATATAGGCGAGCAATGCCTGCCGCATCTGGCGTGCCACATGGCGACGTGAGAGATGGTTTGTCACATCCATGGTGGTGATGAGTACCCTACCCTTCATACATCTGGCCTCCACCAGCATGCCCAACTTGCGGCTAACATGCCATGTGTCTATAGGCTGGATGGGCGACTGATAATAGTCGGGCAACTCGCATAGGTTGATGACCTGCGCGCGGTTGAGCAGTTCCCACCAGTTGATGTTTGCCCAATCGTCTGTGGGGAATTGCTTGAAGAGCGGATGACTATTGTCTATCACCGCTCCCGTGGTGTGTGGCGGCCTCATCTTAAACCAACTGGTGTTCCAGAATATGGGCAGATAATGCTGCACCACATCGCTACCTAATGTTACCTTGCCTGCTGCCGTGATAAGCACATCACCTCCCTTGCTCAGCACCTCTATAGCCTTGGTATCCAGGCTGTCGGTGATATAGATGGCATTGGCAGCGGCAGGAGTGGTTTGCTCTGTGGGATATACCCAGAAATCCCATTGGTTTGCGCCTGTTATGGTCTGCTGCTCATCGTCGGTACCCATTATGTCAACCACCAATGTATACTTGGCTGGTGCGGCAAAACATTTAAGGTCGGCAGTCACTATGCCCAGCATGTTATCCTTGCCCAAGGCCACATTGCCCACATCAAAACGCCCTGCAGCCACATTCTTGCCAGAGGCAGATATTATCTTATATGATGCCTGAATATTGGTTAGACCTGAGCGGCATGCGTTATAAGCCTCTATGTCTACGCATAAAGAATCGCTGTTGGTATAAACGAATCGCGGAAAGAGAGCCAGTGGCACGAGTGGCGAGCAGAACTGCCTAAACAGAGTGCTGTCGCAATACCCCTTCTCTTTCCAGAACACGTTGAGCAGACCAACCATAGCCGACCCCTGCCCGCTATAGTCGTTGAGTCCAAGGAGTTGAAAGCCTGAATAGTCGCGGGTTCGCAGGTTGCGCTCTATCTCATACTTGTATGCGAGAGTTTGCAGTCGGCCACTTGCCATGAGGAATGGTCGCGCCATTGAAGCCATGCCATTGGTCTTGAGCAGGTCTTCAAAGATGTCCATATTACCTGCCTTGTAGGCACCTGTATACTGGTTTCGCTCCGACAGGTCGGGGAATGCGCACCACTGACCTTGCTCATGAGCAATGATGGGACTATTGTTTACGATTCTCACAGTGCCATCGGCAAGGGTATCGGAGGCGAGCATACGATCTGGCACTCCCTTGGTTTTGAAATTGCGAGGCAAGAGGAGTTGCTCGTAATAATCATCTGCCGACTGCGGTTGGCTGCGGTTCCATTCGAGTCCGCGTGCGCCACCTTTAACATGATAGTCGCTGTTTACATCCCATGCCCATCCGCCGCCTACAGAAGCACCGCAATAGATGCGTCTGTTGTCGCCCGTAGCATGCCAATAGTCAACAAACTCTCGGCACCATGTCACCCAATCGCCGGCAGGCTCATTGCCCGCTGCCATCATGCAAAACGAAGGATGATTGCCATACTCCCTCACCATGCGCTCAGTCTCTTCAAGCAGGTAGCGGTCTATGGTCATGCCCCTCTTGAGTCTGACACCATGATTGGGCCATGAGGGTCCCTCGGGCTGCAGGTAAATACCTATCTTGTCGGCGGCATCAAAGGCTGCCTCGGGAGGGCAATAGGAGTGAAATCTCACATGATTGATGCCATATTGTCGGCATTTCTCAAATATCTCTGTCCATTGCTTCTCGTCGGTAGGAGGATAGCCTGTGAGTGGGAAGCAGCAGTTATCTACGGTGCCTCTCACCCACATCGGTCTGCCGTTTATATACATCTGTCGCCCCTTTACCGTTATCTCTCTCATTCCGAAGGTGGTGGTCAGGGTGTCGCCATTGAGCACGCTCTTGAGGCAATAGAGATTGGGCGAAAATTCATCCCACAACTTGATATCATCGCCAAGAGGGATTATAGTGGTATAGCGTCCGCGTTTGTTTCTTGTGAGCGAGAGTTTGCAGAACTTCTGTCCCGCTGCTGATGCCATCACCGCGCATCGCTCTCCGGCACCATCTATTTCATATTCCACCCTGATGCTCTTGTCATGTATGTCTGGATAGACCTGCACATTGGAGATGAAAACAGATGGTTTGAGCAGCAGTCTGATATCTCCGGCTATGCCGTTCCAGTTGCCCTGTGTTTGGTCTGTCACGCTGTGAGAGTCTTGCCCCACGCACACATTCTCTATACCATTATATATATCGATGTCAATATCATTGTTGTGGCCCGGCTTGGCATATAGAGTAATCTCAAACACATGAGGCACCGAGAGTGTGGAATCCTTGCCCACACGCTGTCCGTTGACCATCATGGTGGTTTCTATGTGCGGTCGCTCCAGCGAGATGAAGATGCGCCCTTTCTTCCATTTCTTTGGAATGAAAATGGTGCGTCCATATCGTGCATGCCCCGTGTAATGCCTATTGGGGGTGAGAAAGAAGGGAAACTTGCACTGCCCATCCCTACGATATTTCTCCATGTATGGATTGAAATAGAAAGAGGAGTCATAGAGGCTGCCTGTCCACTGTGTGCGGATGGTCACCTCGTTGCCCTTTCCATTGGTAAGCATAGAGCCTGGCAGTGTTATGGTATCATCATAGTCTTTATGGCTACCGGTGGTAAATCGCCATTGTCCCTTGAGGTCAATACTCTGGGCTGCAAGGGGTAGGAGCGACGGGGCAGCGACGATAGTTACCGCCGCTACCACAATATATCGGGATATATATGAGAATATTTTCATATCTTATAGTTGTCAAAAAGATTATTGCACCAGACTGATTTTCTGCACCTTATGCCCTACTCCATCGCCGCACCCATATACGGGCATGTTTTTCTGCAGAGGCAGAATGCGCAATTGCAGGTGGTCTGTCTTGATGCCGAGATAATCGAGTCGCCAGAGTCCGAAGAGCATGGGTCGCCCATAATAGAAATTGTCGGCCACGAGGGTGTCGCCGGCATACAGTCGAGCACAATCGCCCATATAGTCAATCTTGAGCATGGTTTTGGCAGAAGCATCAAGAGAGTCGGGCAACATGATGTCGTATACGGCGGCATTGTTGAAGTCGCTGTCTGATGGTGACTCTGCCACTTTCTGGCAACCGATCGTTATGGTGCGCAGTGGACCCTCGTCTGCCACTTTCTTTATCTCCAGAGTGGCCACCTCCTTGTTGAAGGCATCATTGCCCGTATAGAAAAGACGCTGCGTCTGCTCGTCGGTGAGCAGATATATATTTCCATAAACGGGTTTGTCTGTACCCTTGGCTTTCACGTTGCGCAGAGTCTTGCCCCCTGTCAGTGCAATCTCTGTGGCTATGCCCTTTATTTGCTGCAGATATATCTTGCCGTCGCGCTTGGCTATGAGTTGTGCGGTGGCATATCTTATGCCGTCGATGTTTACGGGAAAGATGCATATTGTGGATGCTGGGATAGTAATGGGTTTGGCAGGGAACTGCACTCCGCACACATCGAAGCGGATATTTTTCTTGTCGCCGATATTCTGTAGGCGCTCATAGTTGTTTACAAAGACAAAGGCACTGTTGCCCTGGCTGCGATACGACCATCTGAGTTGCTTGTCTTCGCCCTTTTTGAGGTCCTGTGGAGCAGGGAAAGAGGCATTCATGTCTGCCAGCATTTCGCCATAGTCTTGCATAAAGAGATGTAGTTTGCGCAGTGCGAAATATTGCGGATAGAATTGTCCGAACTCCCCTATGGGAGCCTGGAAGTCATAGTTTTTCTCTGGCATATCATTATAGTTGGTAGCCTTTGTGCGCTGGTTTTCATTCAGCGGATGCAGATAGCCGTCGGGGTTTGTACCACCATGATACATATAATATCCCAGTAGGTTGCTACCGCTTCCGAGTTTAACCACTGCCATTGAATAGGTGTCGTCGGTGGTTATGAATGGTCGGCGGTGATAGGCTGTGGCCATGCCTCCTCCGAGTTCGCAAGTGAAATATGGATATCTGTCTTCATCTTTCATTTTCTGATCACGCTGCTCTCCGAGTTGTTCGGTGGCGATGGCTGTAGAACTGCGGAATTGTTTGAAATTGAATGCCTTATAATAGTTGCCCGCTGTTGGTTGTAAGCTTCTGTCCCAGAATCCGTCGGCATAGTCGCCATACAGTGGCAGCATCTCGCCAAAGGGAACGGGTGTGCGCAGTTCTGGCCATCCAGTGCGTGTATAGAATGGAAGGTCGAATCCAATCTTGTTTGCTATCTTCTTGAGAGCCATAAGATATGATCCCTTGCCTCTATATTCATTGTCAAACTGTACTGCCACCACGGGGCCGCCATCTTTCCATTGCAGTCCTTGCACCTGTGTAAAAATCTGTCGGTATAGTCGCTCGGCATAATACATGAATGTTTTGTTTTCTTCTCTCATCTTGCATCCTTTGGAAAACATCCAGTCTGGTATGCCTCCGTTTCTCACTTCGCCATGGCAGAAAGGACCGAGGCGGAGTATGACTGGAATGTCTGCCTGCTTGCATTTCTCAATGAAGAGCCTTAGGTTGCGCTGTCCGTGCCAGTCGAAGATACCTTCTTGCTCTTCTATATGATTCCAAAACACATAGGTGGCGATCATGGTCACGCCACCCTCTTTCATCTTCTCTATCTCTTCGCTCCATTCATTCTCGGGCAGTCGCGAATAGTGTATCTCGCCCATCACGGGTACTACTCTCTTGCCATCGAAGATCAGGCTTTTCTCATCCCACTTGATTGATTTGGTGGGAATCTGGGCCGCTGCGGGCAGCAATCCCATGGATGCCAATAAGGCAGAAACGATAATTTTCTTCATACTTGTAATTCAATTCCTTTTCGTTATTATATATTAGTTATTCGGTTTGTTATATATTAGTTGTTCGGTTTGTTATATGTTAGTTATTCGGTTTGTTATTTCATTAGGTTAGTAGTATAGATTGGTCACACAAGTGTTTTATTGTTTTGTGCCATGCCCATATTCGTAATACCACCAGTAGGTGCCTGCGTAATTATCATACACATTAATGTTTTTGGCAGACCGCTTTTCGAATCTTGCCTCCAGTTTCTGCATATCCTCAAAGTCGGTATCCATTACGCTATTATGATAGACCACTACGGGATTGCTCCTTATATGATTATACAGCACGAGCGCCTCGCGGTAGTGGCGCGGCAGACTATCGTTGATGGCATAATGTTTAGGCAGTTCCTTGGCAAATGCATCTATCTTACGGTCAATGAGATATCCCGTAAGTATATAGTCTGCTACGGCAGGTGTGGCCTGCCCTGTGATGAGCAATGCCCTAAGATAAGCCTCGGTGGTCATGCCCTTCAGTGGTTTGGCGCCCAGCAGTTTATAGATGCTATCGGTGGGCATCATACGGCATCTTGTCTGCCCCGTTACGGGCACAAGGTCTGAGGAAGTGGCCTTCACTGGATATGTGAAGATGCGTTCGCCCAGTTGCCCCTGATGAGCAAGCACGTATGTTCGCAGCATGGTCAGATTGGCATCAGCATGGGGATTGCGTCGCCCCACCCTCATGGCCTCATCGTAGCGTCCGTGCTGAATATTGGTTTCTATCTCCATGGTGTAGTGGAAAATGCTGTTGCCATTGCCTGCCAATCCCACGCCTATCATCATTAGGCACATGCAGAGCAGGTTGATCCACATAGGGCGTTCGAAGAGTCCCACATGACCATGGTCTTCAATCTCCTGGATATTGCGGGCAAAGAACACGCCCACTCCCCACAGTGTCATGACCAGAGGTATGATCCAGCACCATTTGAGCAACGAGAAATGGAGGTCCATATCAGCACTGACATCTGTGAGCATTACGAGCAGAAGCATCGACGGCATGTATACGAGCCAGTGGAAGTTGCGCCACAGGCGTGACAGCCGCTGCATGGCTGTTGCCACCAGCAGTAGCACGATGGTGATCACCACAGTGCCCACCACGGGCTGGTAATGGGTGGCTCCACGGCTGAGCACATGTTGGCTAAAGGCAAGGGTATTAGCCTGAAAACGCCACAAGTAAAGTACGGAAAAAAGTATAAAGATGACAGCACACACAACTCTCATGAGCAGTGTGCTGCCATCCAGATAATTATTTCTTTTGTTCATCCTCAGTTTTTCTTCAATACTACAGCCGAGCGGGCTGGAATATACAATTTGAGCCACTCCTTATGGTCGGCCACATAGAGTGGATCGTAATTGGTTGTATGTGTGATGGTGTCGTCGGCCAATCCATTTCCTCCAAACTCCTTAGCATCGGTATTGAGCACCACATCATACGAACCTGTGGGCACAAGGAAGCCATAGTCGGTAAACGAGCGGGTGGGACTAAAATTAAACACGAAGAGCAGGTCGCCACGCATGAACGCCAGCACCTGGTCGCCATCATTATGCCATATCTCGCGCACCTCGGTATTCTGGATGTTCTTTACCGACTTGAGCACTTCTATCATCGCCTTGTCGAAATCGCCGAGATAATGATAGTCTAACTCTTTATTGTCTACGAGGTTCCACTGGCGGCGTGCATACTTGTAACTCCATCCGTTGCCTTCTCTCGGGAAGTCTATCCACTCGGGATGACCAAACTCATTGCCCATGAAATTGAGATAGCCACCATTGATAGCAGAGGCTGTCACCAGGCGTATCATCTTGTGCAGGGCTATACCTCTGTGCACAGTGCCATTCTCGTCGCCCTTCTTGAAATGCCAATACATATCAGCATCAATGAGTCTGAACACTATGGTCTTGTCGCCCACAAGTGCTTGGTCGTGGCTCTCGCAATAACTGATGGTGCGCTCGTCGGGACGGCGATTCTTAACCTCCCAGAAGATGGAGCTCGGTTTCCAGTCCTCGTCTCTCAGTTCCTTAATGGTCTTAATCCAATAATCTGGAATGTTCATGGCCATGCGGTAATCGAAGCCATATCCACCATCCTCAAACTTGGCAGCCAGACCAGGCATGCCGCTCACCTCTTCAGCTATGGTGATGGCATTGGGGTTTATCTCGTGAATGAGTTTGTTGGCAAGGGTAAGATAACAGATGGCATTGTCGTCCTCATGACCATTGAAATAGTCGCCATATCCACAGAATGCCTCTCCCAGGCCATGACTATAATAGAGCATTGATGTTACACCATCAAACCTGAATCCGTCGAAATGATACTCTTCCATCCAATAGCGACAGTTAGAGAGCAAGAAATGGATTACCTGATCTTTGCCATAGTCGAAGCAGAGGCTGTCCCATGCTGGATGCTCGTGCCTATCGCCAGGATAGAAGAACTGGTTGGGATCGCCGCAGAGATTGCCCAATCCTTCCACCTCATTCTTGACGGCATGCGAATGTACGATGTCCATGATTACTGCCACACCATATTTATGTGCGGTGTCTATCATCTCCTTAAGGTCTTCAGGTGTACCGAAACGGCTCGAGGGGGCAAAGAACGAACTGACATGATAGCCAAACGAACCATAGTATGGATGCTCCTGTATGGCCATCACCTGTATGCAGTTGTATCCGTCTGCCACCACCCTGGGCAGCACATTTTCTGTAAACTCCTTATAGGTGCCCACCTTCTCGGCATCTTGCGACATGCCCACATGGCACTCATAGATGAGCAGTGGCGACTTGTTGGCTTTGAATTTCTTTTTCTTGAATACATACTGTGACTCAGGATTCCAAACCTGTGCAGAGAATATCTTGGTCTGCTCATCCTGCACAACCCTGCGGCACCATGCAGGTATACGCTCGCCTTCGCCACCATTCCATCTCACCTTCATCTTGTAAAGGTCGCCATGCTTGATAGCCTTCTCGGCAATCTTCAGTTCCCAGTTGTCAGTGCCTTCTATTCTCTTGAGTTTGAACTTGTCTGTTTCCTGCCAGTTATTGAAATCGCCTATGAGGTATATCTCTGTGGCATTAGGCGCCCACTCTCTGAACACCCATCCCTTGGCTAACTTATGTAGTCCGAAATAGAGATGTCCTGATGCGAAATCGGTGAGTGTCTTCTTGCCATTGCGTGTCAGTTGCGCCAACTTCCACTCTGCATGGCTATGGCGTCCCTTGATGGCCTCCTCAAAGGGTTCGAGCCATGGGTCGTTTTTTACAAGTCCGATATGCTTTGGTGCTTTCTCCTTTGCTGTTTTGGATACTTTTGCTGTTTTTGTGGCTTTTGCCTTCTTCACGCTCTTGTCTTCGGCTGCCTTAGCGCCTTTGGCTTCTTTTTTTGTTGTTGCCATAGTTGTATAGAGTTAGTTAAACTGTTACTCTTTTGTTAAGCCTGGTATCAACACCATGTGTTTATTTGCACTTCACTTTGAATATCACCTTTTTTATTTCTGGTGCTGCAGAGATGCATGGAGCATGTCCATCTTGTGGAAAGAAGATTGCAAACATACCTGGCTGACATGTTACATAACTATCGGCCATCAGGTCTGGATATTTTGACACGTCCTTGGCATCGTTGTATTCCACATCGGGCAGACTATCTGTGGGAGTATATCCAAATGTCTCATCGGTATCGAGGGGTATCTGTATGTCTATCATCCTTTTGTGTGTCTCCATCACTGCCTCTTCTGGAGCCTTGCCTTTGGCTGTGGTCACATTTACAAAGAGGTCGGCACCCTTTATCTCGTGCTTTCCTGCGGGAAGGGCATTGAGATCGTTAGCTTCGATAAAGTCAGCCACATCCTTAAACAGAGGGTTGACATCTTCATAGCATCTGAGGTTTACAATTTTGTCGATAATCATAATGCGAAAGTATTTATGGGTTATTATGTTTATTGTTTCTTGATATTTCCATTTCCTTATATCATGATATGGCTACTTCTTTCTTGCCTGTCCGCGCTCGTATCTGCCGCTCTCTATCACGGCACCATTGCGGTCTTTGATGACATAGTCGCCATCTCTGAGGTCGTCTACGTATGTTCCTTCAAATCGTTTGCCGTCTTTGTCTTCTTCTATGGCCTTGCCGTTTCGTTTGCCGCCCTTGAAGATGCCCTTAAACTTGGTGCCATTAGCCAAGTGTATGATTACCTGTCCATCGAGTTCGTCGTTGAGAAAGGATCCCTCGTATATGTCGCCTCCCTTGGTGGTCAGCTTGCCCTGACCATTGCGTTTGTCGTCTTTCCATTGTCCCACATAGGTATTGCCATTTTTGCCCACCAATGTGCCCTGGCCATGCTTGACTCCTGCCTTGAATTGACCTATATACTTGTTGCCATTGGCATATTTGGCTATTCCGTTGCCCGTGCGCTCACCTTCCACATAATCGCCCTCATACACATCGCCATTGCTGAACTTGTATATGCCCTTGCCATGCTGGATATCATTCTTCCACATGCCTGAATAGGTGTCGCCATTGGCATAGCGGAATGTGCCCTTGCCTGAGCGCTGGTTGTCTGCCCACTGACCATCATACGAGGTACCGTCACTCCAGATGAAACTACCCTGTCCGTTTTTCTTGTCTTTCGACCACTCGCCACGATATGAGGCTCCATCGGCAAAGGTATAGGTGCCCTTGCCTTCGCGCATGTCTAACTTCCAGTTGCCGTCATATTTGTCGCCATTGTAATAATACATCACGCCATGTCCCTGCTGGTAGTCGCGAAACCAGAGTCCCACATACTTATTGTTGTTGGAGAAATAGAATGTGCCCTGTCCGTGCTGTTGGTCCTGAAACCATTGTCCCTCATATTTTTCACCATCATGGAAGGTATAGATGCCATAGCCTTGGCGTTTGCCCTTCACGTAGTTACCCTCATAGGTATCGCCATTCTTATACACAGCCTTGCCTTTGCCTTGGGGTTTGCCGCTAGCCATTTCACCTTTATACTCGCCGCCATCCTTGGTTACACACGATCCGAGTTGTATCTTCTGTGCGCTCATGGCCAGTGGTATCATAGCCATAAGCAATAAAAAATATCTTGTTTTCAAGTCGTTGCTTTTTTGATTAATAATATACTCTGCTGGTGGTATCATGCCATGCAAAAAGACACTTTCCACCTACTATTATGCAAAGATAATGAAAAAAGCGTTACGAGCAAAAGAGATTAGTTTTTTTAACAGTACAAAAATACCACAGGTCAGTCTGATGCCCATCAAACTAACCATTGCCGATTTGATTTTTGCCATGCCTTTGAGACCACAAGGCCACAGTCTGTAGGTGCTTATCAGGGGCTTCTGCCACTTCATGCAGCACAGCATTATCTGTATGTTTACCATGGCCATATAATAGTTGGCCTTGCTGTGTGCAGGAGTGTCAATACCCTGCCACATCTGCCAATGGGCTTCGAGCAATGTGGCATAATCGGCTGCCGTGGCATTGCAACTGATGCCATTGGGGTTTACCACATAATGGTAACAGACATCCGAAATGGTGGCCACTTGCTGCATCATACCTATCAACTGCGGCATCACACACATATCCTCGAAATGCTTACCCTCGGGATATCTGACCGTGTCAAACAGGCTTCGCTTGTATACCTTGTTCCATGCGTAGGTATGGTTATAGGCCTCCAGTTGCAACCAGTATTCCACACTGTTGTCATACACATGATCGTCGAACGCAAGTGTTTGGGTAGTGCCATCGGCCAGGTGCTTCACTATCCCATATTCCACCATGTCTATATTGGGATTTGACGTCATGAGTGCCATAATCTTAGTATACACCCCCTGCCCCACATAATCATCCGAGTCTACAAAGGTGATGAAGGGATGGCGAGCCAGACTGATGCCGGCATTGCGTGCTGCACTCAAGCCACCATTGGTCTGATGAACCACACGTATACACTCGTTGTTGTCAGCCCAACGGTCGCAGATAACACCACTACCATCACTGGAACCATCGTCAACAATGATCACCTCAGCCCCAGCAGGCAGTTGGCATACCACCGACTCAAGACATCTGTCAAGAGTGGCAGACACATTGTATACTGGTATTACTACAGACAACATTAGGGGTGGTAACTACGTGATATAGAGAAATGGATATGGAAAAAAGAAAAAAGGGCTACAACACATCTGCCGCAGCCCTTTAGCCTGTATGTATCAATGCGGATTCAACTAATGCCGAACCCACAGAATATTAGTTCTTGAAGAATTCTTTTACTTCCTCGTTTGGAACCATGCGCTCATCAAAGATGTAAGCGCCAGTCTTTGGGCTCTTAACCATCTTAATAACCTTTGAATAGGCTCTACCATCCTTTGAACCATCGCGGAGGGTAGCAACAACTTTCTTTGCCATTGTATAAAATGCTTATTTAATAGATTATTTAATCTCCTTGTGCACAGTCATCTTCTTCAAGATAGGATTGTACTTCTTGAGTTCCATTCTGTCAGGAGTGTTCTTGCGATTCTTTGTGGTAACGTAACGGCTTGTACCTGGCAGTCCGCTGTTCTTCATCTCAGTGCACTCGAGAATGACCTGCACTCTATTGCCTTTTGCTTTCTTTGCCATAATATCAGTCTCCTATTACTTTAATGTCTTTCCACTGGCAGTATCCCTTGTTGACAGCCATCTTGAGGGCAGCGTCAAGACCTACCTTATTAATCAATCGCAGACCAGCAGCACTGATCTTCAAGCTGATCCAGCAATCCTCCTCTACATAGTAGAATTTCTTGCTGAAGAGGTTTACATCAAAACTGCGCTTGGTGCGATGCTTTGAGTGAGACACATTGCAACCTATCTGTGCCTTCTTTCCTGTAATTTGACAAACCTTCGACATTTCTATCTAAAATTTTCTTTTCTTTTTGTAACTTATTCCAAACAGGGTGCAAAGGTACGATATTATTTTGAATAAACAAAATATTTGACCTAAAAATATCAAAATTAAGAATTATTTTGATTATTTCCGTGTCTTTTGCCCCTGCACACACTAAATATCCTCTTCTGATGGCTCTTCCAGTGCCTTTAGGTAGTCGAGAAACATCTGGAGCGCTGCATTGGTGGCATTCTGTAGGTTTTTGTCGCGTCCGTCGTCTTCTGTCATCTGCATGGTCACCACCTTTGACTCGTTGCCGCAGGCAAGCCAGATAGTGCCAACGGGTACTTCCTTGGTGCCTCCGCCAGGACCTGCAAAACCAGTGGCGGCAATGGCATAAGTGGTATTGAGTTTGTGGCATGCTCCTTTCACCATCTGTATGGCCACCTCCTCGCAAACAGCCGTATTTGCTTCTATCACATCGTGGTCTACATCCAGCAGTTGCTCCTTTATCTCGTCAACATACGAGATGATGCCACCCTTGAAATATTTGGATGCGCCAGGCACTGCAATCACAGCCTCGGCAATGCGTCCGCCAGTGCAACTCTCAGCCGTAGAGAGGGTTTCCTCTCGTTCCCAAAGCAGTTGGCTTATCTCCCTGCTTGTAATCTTGTTTTCGAAATTCATAATATCCTTGTTTATTTATTGTCAGAAATAGTCTTGATGCCCCTTCTGCATACCATTCATTGAAAGGTAACCTTTGAGAATGCGGGCGCGCTGATATCACAGAATTGCTTGTCGAGATACTTATAATATCCCACTATGCCTATCATGGCCGCATTGTCTGTAGTATAGCTGAACTTGGGTATATAGACAGTCCATCCATATCTCTTGGCATGGTCATAGAAGGCATTGCGCAATCCGTTGTTGGCACTCACTCCTCCTGCCACCGCCACATGCTTGATTCCAGTCTGTTTTACAGCCTTTTTGAGTTTCTTCATCAGTATATCCACTATGGTGTGCTCAAGGCTGGCGGCTATGTCTTCCTTGTGTTTCTCTATGAAGTCGGCATCTTCTGCCACCCAGTCGCGCAGGTTATAGAGAAATGATGTTTTGAGTCCGCTGAAACTGTAGTTGAGCCCTTCTATGTTAGGTTGTGCAAACTTGTATGCCAGAGGGTTTCCCTGTCGGGCCAGGCGGTCAATGATGGGTCCGCCGGGATATCCCAATCCCATGACCTTCGAGCATTTGTCTATGGCTTCGCCGGCAGCATCGTCAATGGTCTGGCCCAGCACCTCCATATCATTATATGCGTTAACCTTAACAATCTGCGAGTTGCCGCCACTCACGAGCAGGCAGAGGAAAGGCATGGGTGGCTGTTTGTGGTCATCATCACTTTCCTTAATGAAGTGTGCCATCACATGGCCCTGCAGATGGTTTACATCTATCATTGGAATGCCCAGCGAACGAGCAAATCCCTTGGCAAAGCTTACACCCACAAGGAGCGACCCCATCAGTCCGGGTCCACGGGTGAAAGCCACGGCAGAGAGCATCTCCTTGGTTATGCCCGCACGTTTGATAGCCTGGTCAACTACTGGCACGACATTCTGCTGGTGAGCCCTCGATGCCAGTTCGGGCACCACTCCACCATAGGCTTTGTGCACATCCTGACTGGCAGTCACATTGCTCAGCAGCACACCATCTCTGATTACAGCCGCCGACGTGTCGTCGCAACTGCTTTCGATACCTAGTATATATATATTTCTGCGTTCCATAATCAGTATGACAATATCTCCACGCCATGCTCTGTCATCAGGAATGTGTGCTCCCACTGGGCGCTGGGCTTCTCGTCGCCTGTAATCACCTCCCATCCGTATTCGTCGTCAGCATCTATAAACACCTTACTCGTGCCCATGTTGATCATGGGTTCAATGGTAAACACCATGCCGGGCACCAGCAGCATGCCCGTGCCACGGTATGCATCGTGCACCACCTCGGGCTCTTCATGGAATTCGAGTCCCACACCATGGCCGCACAGGTCTTTTACTATGCCATAATTGTATTTCTTGCAATGCTTTTTGATGGCATGGCCAATGTCGCCCACAAACCCGTAAGGTTTGGCAGCCTCGGCACCTATCTCCAGGCACTCTCGCGCCACCCTCACCAATTGCTCCTTTTCGGGTGTTGTCTTGCCTCCGATGACAAACATTCTGGAGGCATCGGCATAATAGCCATCGAGAATGGTGGTGAAATCAACATTCACTATGTCGCCCTCCTGCAGCACATCGGTCTCTTTGGGTATGCCATGGCACACCACCTCATTAATGCTTGTGCACACACTCTTGGGATATCCCTCATAGCCAAGGCAGGCGGCCACACCTCCATGAGAAGTGCAATAACTGCTGCATATCTCATCAATCTCAAGGGTGTTCATGCCTGGATGTATGAGTCGCGCCACCTCATCGAGCACCGCCGTGTTCAATTCGCCGCTGCGCCTTATGCCCTCGATCTGTTCTGGGGTCTTAATCAAACTTCTCGTAGGCACAATCTTGCCCCTCTTCTCCATGTCCATAATCTTTAGGTCCATATCTGTGGGAGCCTGACCTGGCAATAGTGTCCAGCGTTTCTTTCTTCCAATCATAATCTCATATCACAGGCGGCCATTAAGCGCCGCCCAACGTAGGTTTAACATTAATGGATATCTTATCCGCTGCAAAATTACAAAAAAAAACATTTAGTTGGTCATAATTGCCTCCACTTTTCATGGTTTGTGGCCATAAAAAAGCATGTGGAGGCTCTGTTTGCCTTGTTATTAGGCTAAAAAAAATGCATAATATCAGCATGACAATTTGTCATTATGACGTTATGGCACATTATTTGTTGCAAAAACAGCAGTTATTACATATAATAAAAATTGAACTAACATAATATTTCAAGACATGCAAAAAGGAAATATCGGGGTTACCACAGAGAACATCTTCCCCGTAATAAAAAAGTTTCTCTATTCTGACCATGAGATCTTTCTCCGCGAAATGGTTTCTAACGCTGTGGATGCAACACAGAAAATCAAAACCCTGGCCGACAAGGGCGACTTTAAAGGTGAACTGGGCGACCTTACTGTAAGGGTGGCTCTCGACACAGAGGCTGGCACTATCACCATCTCCGACCACGGACTCGGCATGACCGAAGGAGAGATAGACAAGTATATCAACCAGATAGCATTCTCGGGCGTCAACGATTTCTTGGAGAAATACAAAGACAATGCAAACAACATCATAGGCCATTTCGGACTCGGTTTTTACTCATCGTTTATGGTGAGCAAGAAAGTGGAAATAATTACACGCAGTTATCAGGATGGAGCAAAAGCCGTTAAATGGTCATGCGATGGAAGTCCAGCCTACGAGATCGACGATGCAGAGAGAGAGGAGCGCGGCACCGACATCATCCTGTATATCGATGATGACTGCAAGGAGTATCTCGAAAAGGCTACACTGCAGCAACTGCTCAACAAATACTGCAAGTTTATGCCCGTGCCCGTGGCTTTCGGCAAGAAGACAGAATGGAAAGACGGCAAGGAGGTAGACACAGACGAGGATAACATCATCAACAGTGTGGAACCTCTGTGGACCAAGACTCCAAGCACTCTTAAGGACGAGGACTACAAGTCGTTCTACCAGACCCTCTATCCCATGCACGATGAACCGATGTTTTGGATTCATCTCAATGTAGACTACCCATTCAACCTTACGGGTATTCTCTATTTCCCAAGGATCAAATCCAATCTCGACCTCCAGCGCAACAAGATACAACTCTACTGCAATCAGGTGTTTGTGACCGACCAAGTAGAGGGCATCGTGCCAGAGTTTCTCACCCTGCTCCATGGTGTGATTGATTCGCCCGATATTCCTCTCAACGTGAGCAGGTCTTATCTTCAAAGCGACCGCGACGTGAAGAAGATCTCCACATATATCACCAAGAAAGTGAGCGACCGACTACAGTCTATCTTCAAGGAAGACCGCAAGTCATACGAGGAGAAATGGAACGATCTGAAACTCTTTATCCACTATGGCATGCTGTCTGAAGAAAGTTTCTATGACCGCGCAAAGGATTTCGCACTGCTCACCGACTCCGACGGCAAGTTCTTCACCTACGAGGAATATCAGACACTCATCAAGGATAACCAGACAGACAAGTCGGGACAACTCGTATACCTCTATGCTACCGACAAGGAAGAGCAGTATTCATACATAGAGGCCGCCAAGGACAAGGGCTATAGCGTGTTGATGCTCGACGGACAACTCGACGTGCCTGTCATATCAATGCTTGAGCAGAAATTCGAAAAGTCGCATTTCACACGCGTTGACAGCGACATCATCGACAGACTGATAGTAAAAGAAGATGCTGCCAAGTCTACAATAGCCGACGACGACCGCAACAGCCTCTCAGACGTGTTTAAGTCGCAGATGCCTCATCTCGACAAATGCGAGTTTATGGTAGACGTGCAGAACCTCGGCGAATCGGCACAACCCGTAATCATCACCCAAAACGAATGGATGAGAAGAATGAAAGACATGAGCAGATTCCAGCAGGGCATGAACTTCTATGCTGAGATGCCCGACAGTTATAGCCTCGTGCTCAATGCCGACCATCCACTGGTGAAGAAAGTGCTTGACGACTGCAATGCCAGCACCTCTGAAGCCCTCACCCCAGTGCTCAGTGAGATTAAAGGCCAGGAGGCCAGGATGGCAGCACTCCGCCAGCAGCAAAGCAGCAAGAAGCCCGAGGAGATCACACAGGAGGAGAAAGACGACATGGCAAACACTCAAAAGGCCATAGACGAGCAGAAGAGCAAAAAGACCGAGATCCTCACTGGCTATGCCAAGGGCAACAGCATCGTACATCAACTCATCGACCTGGCACTACTTCAAAATGGTATGCTCAAGGGTGCTGCCCTCGCCGCATTCCTCAAGCGCTCCGTTGACTTGATCAAATAATACATCATCAGATACTCATTAAGAATGTATGAGGGTGCGTCAAAAAGAACTGACACACCCTCATAATCTTTATTCAGTAATGTATTAATAGAACCCACCTTAACTGATGGTTATACATATTTGAAGTAAAAAAAACTATATCTCATAGTCGAGACATGTGCGGCCAATGGTATATGGGCGCACCTTTGTGTCTGCCACCTTTACATGTGCTGGATGGATAGCATAGCCTTTGAGTGCCTCTTCACTCTCAAGAGTGCTGTCGAGCATCACATCACAATTAGAAGATGACAAACGACCATCTATTATTACCTTCACATCCAAAAGACCGGGCACTACCCCACAAAGCGACTCCAGCCCTTCCTTTATTCCCTTTTTTACTTCTTCTTTCTGTATCTCAGACAACTTCTGATCCAAGGTCCATAAAATAATGTGCTTTACCATATTTCTTATCTTTTTTTTATATGAATTATACCTACTTATTAAAAATAATGTATTGCTTCCATGGCTTATCTTATTGATAACTTGGCTGAATAAGACTGGTCAGCAATAGTAGCCTTACAGACATACACTCCCGGCTTGAGCGACGACATATCAAGAGGCAGGTAATAGTCAACTCCTTTCTCTGCCTTGACAGAGGCTATTTGGCCCATATACTGCCCTCCTACATTATAGAGGCAGATGATGATGTCTGACTTTGTCTCACTGCTCACCACAGCAATGCGCTCCCCACTGGTGCGTCCATTAGTAATGCGGAAGGAGTTGACAGACTTGTGGTTTAGTATAGCCTGTAGGGCTGAAGATGCATCAGAGAGATACTCGTATGGTCCCAGGTCTCGGGCTGCCCCCATGATGGGTTGCAAGAGGAAGGGAAACTCATCAGTGTATGGCACTGGTTTGTCCAATCCCTTATCTATAAGTGCCGAACCATATTTGAGGCGAGCGAATCTGGCAGGCATGGAACCATCTATACCTCTGGGTGCCATGGCATCCTCCTCCGAAAGACTTTCATAGTCTGCACGATTGAATCCCTTAACCACATTATTGCAGAATGTCTTGCCAGCCTGCACATTACCAAGGAATCCATTGTTGCTCTCAGTACCCACAAGAATCTCCTGACGACCAAAGCATACATTATTATAGAACTCAGAATTGGCTCCTCCACCAGACTCAAACATGAAATCATATCCATTGTCGAAACCGAGACATCCAACCAACACATGACCTCCCTTATGATTATTGCAGTCGAAACCCTTGACAGAACCCGACACATTGTTTCCAAAGGCCACACAATTGTAGGCATAGTGCACACCCTTTGACGAACCACCCGTGCCGTTGCCCCCCAACTTGATTCCGTTGCCATTTCCAGAGAAATTTGGTCCTTTGTCAAAATAGTCATACACCCAGGTATGGTCAGATGATTTGCCCGACTCCCATGCCCAACATTCTATGAGGGTCACACTGAAATCTGTTTCAAACAAATCCCATGCATCATCACTGTTGCGCCATGCTCGGCAACGTATAAACCTGTTACCCTTTCCATTGTGCATTTTGCAGGCAAACCCATCTGCATCGCTTCCATAGTTGGTATCGAAATCGCAGTTATGATGGCTGTCGCAGTCGATGATATCATTATACGCGCAATAAGACCCATCGTTTTGCGAACCGAATCCCGAGTCAGAGAAGTTGTGTCCAAAGCCCAATTGTATTCCCGTGTCGAGATTATAGCTGAACTCGCATCTCTCTATTCTGTTGTGGGTACCCTCGAGTTTTATTCCATTGTCGGCGGCATGGGTGATATGCAAGCCATACAACACCCAATAGTTGCCCGTGAGATGTATGCCCCTATCTCCCACTTTACTGCGGTCGCGGTTGCAATCGATGAGTTGCTGTTCAAAGTCGAAGATTGGTTGCTCACCATCATAGTTTCGTATGGTGATGGGGTCTGAGGCAGTTCCAGAGCGTTTTATTCTCACTGTTAGTTTGTTGCTGCTATCACGTGAGGTGAAATGATACCGTCCGCCTCGGCAGATGATCACATCTCCTGGCTGTGCAATGTCTACCACCTTCTGAAGATTCATCCATGGATGCATAATGGTTCCATCGCCAGTGGCATCGTTTCCGTCGGGAGCGATACAATATTCATTGCACGACACTGTGGAACCTTCTCCCTTTATGGTTATGGTATGCTTGGCTGCTCCGCCAGATATCTGCACCTGTGCATCGTATTGCATATAATCGGCAGGAGAAAATCTCACATGAAGTTCTGCTCCCGAAACCATTCCCTTGCTATATGTCAACTGCGCACTGGAGTCAAAAGTCCGCCCATCAGTGCTTATGGTTACTGTCGGAGATGATGATTCTATGAATAGCACTCCCGCCTCAGGTTGCAGGCATGCGGCTGCCAGGGGGATGATTCTAGTGCGCTCCTCCCCCACTTTCACCTTGCCGAAACTGATCATGGCTGCACCTGCGGTGATGGTAGGTTCTGTGGGTTCTGTGGGTTCCACATCGTCACCACTACCCGTGGTAAAGATGATGTCGTCCACATAAATGGTTGCACTCATACATGTAAACCTTATGATGGTGGCAGGTGTAGAGTTTTCTCCTAGGGTATGGCTTGCCGTTCCGTATGCAGATGCCGACGACACTGTGGTTTCGCCTATTGATGTCCATGTGGCCCCACCATCTATTGATTTCTCCACAACAAGTTTTTTGCCATTGCCGCTGCCTCGATGCTTATATTCAACCAGTTTGAGGTTAGGCATGGCATCCGTTATCATTGTGGCTCCCGACGACATAGCAGCCCTATTGCTGCCGTTATCTTTTTTTATGGTCACTCCAGAGCATGCCCATGCAGATGGCAGGCCATTTTCAAAATTGTATGTAACCGTTTCAGCCTTGGCCCCCATAGCCAACAGCGAGGTTATCATGCATAGTAATAGGTTTTTGATTTGTTTCATTTTTAGATTGTTTTGAGAAATAGTGATATTTAGGTAATGGGAAAAAATTAGATACTAAAAAAACAGTACAGATGGGTTGAACCCACCTACACATATCTTCAGTGTAATGATAGAAAGGCCATGCTGCGGTTGGAATGAAATCCCCATGCAGCATGGCCATTATGATTGTGTTTGATTATTTGCCAAAATATTTCTTGCCGTCACGGATATACATACCCTTGGCTTCTGGTATGCGCTTTCCGTTGAGATCGTAGATAGGAGCATCATTGCTGCCATCGTTGATAGCGTCATTGATGCCGTCGGCACCTTTTGCCTTAACGCTAATTATACCGGTGGTGAGCAGATTGCTGGTGTCCCAAACCTGATTCTCTGATGGCACTTCAGGCACGATGTTTGCGAAACCAGAGCCGCTTACGTTTGCTGCTGACAGGTCGAAAAGAGTAAACTGTGTACCATCCTGAATGGATGTAGCATTTGAGATATCGAGGCTCAAAGTGGCACCATTGATAGTTAATGCACCCGTTACCTTGATACGGTTTGATGTATTCATTCCGTCTTGGCTCTTGAGAGGGAATTCAATAATTGAACCAGAATTTGCTGTGAGGCCACCATTGAGTTTCAGCACGCTAGAGTTGATGAGTGTATCTCCTGCGCATACAGTGGCACCACTAACCAGAGATACACGAGCAGCGATTGTACCCTTGCCCTTGAGTGTAGCATCCTTGGATACTGCAACAGGTCCTGTGCCGCTATTTGTACCATTTACCACGAGGGTACCAGCCTTCACATTAGTGCTACCCTTATAGTCATTGCTGCCAGTAAGACGCCACAATCCAGTGCCCACCTTATTAATAGAAACAGTTCCAGAATGACCGCTACCCGAGCATGACCAGTTATTGATCTTGCCAGCAAAGGTCTCGTCAGTATTTGCAGAACCTACCGACCATGTGCATGAGAATCCATCAGTCTGCTTGCTCGAACCACTGAGGTAAGTGCCCGAAACACCCGACAAACCTCCAAGTGTCTGAGAACCACTGGTGTCCCAAATACAAACACGTGCGTTACCCTTACACTGAATGACCGTGTTTTTGAGGTTTACGCTATTGCTATTGATAAGGAACAGCGAACCAGCAGACTCAGAAGAGATACCATTTGCGATGATTCGGCCTGTAAACTCAGAGAAGTCACCCTTTATATACTCGCGGAGGTAAGGGATATTGAACTGCAGAACTCCCGTGCCCGTCACTTTATTGTTGATATAGCAGTTTCTGTTGTAGCTAATCTGCGAGATTTCGTCTCCAACGACCTCAATGGGGAATGAATAAGTCTCATATCCGCTACTCTCACCCTTTGTTTTGAGGTGACCACCATTGAGCACAAGTTTTGATGACGAGCCTATTCCGGCCTTGGCAATGTCTACGGTGCTGAGATATAGTGTACCGCCATTGAGTTGTGTAGCACCTGTATGGGTAAAGAATTTGGTTGTTCCCACCTTCAGTTGTCCTTTTCCGTCGAGAATAAAGTCGCTATTTCCCTCCAGGCTTCCATTCATGGTAACCACGGCACTGCTCTTTTCGATATTAAAAACAGTTGGACGCATAAGTTTTGCGCTTCTGTTTGTGGCTGTTGTGGCACCAGTATACTTGTATGTACCTCCATCGAAGATCCAGTTTTGTGCAAATTCCTTGCTGCTGCCAATGGCGCTGGCCTCACCACCATTTTTGAGTGAATTAAACTCAATTGTTCCCTCATGCAACACAGTAGCTCCAGAATATTTATTAGTTGTATTGATGGCAAGAGTACCCTCTCCAGCCTTGTTCATGGATGTGAGTCCACCGATGTTACCTTCTCCGTTGAGTGTAATATGTCCATTACCCGTTACCACGATAGCATCAGGAGCCACCTCGGCATCCACGCTTATGGTTGCATCTGCATCAGAATGTATGAGCACGTTTACATCATCGTGATAAACATCTATTCCCTCGTTCCATGTCCGTGAGGTGAAATCCCAGTTAGTCACCTTATCGCACCACACATAGTCAGCCTCATAGGTATCTATATCAATGATACCCACCTCGAGCGGACGTGTAGTGATGCGCACCTCTTTAGAATAATCAGAATAAGACGCACCTGCGAAGGCCTTTACACGGAAGATATAAGCTGTGCCTGGTTCCAGTCCCTGCACGGTAATCTGGTTAACATTTGCCTCGGTGCGAGCCTTCTCTACAAAGTCGGCATCTCCCTCTTTTTTCATCTCAACCACAAAACCCTCTTCATTGTCAGAATAGTCTTTCCATCCTATTTTGAGTGTAGATGTAGTTTCTGCCAAGCTTTCCACGAGCATAGGAGCTCTGAGGAAGAACTGTCGGCTATCTATGGTCAAGCTATTGATATAATTTTCGATATTTGCATATCCATTGTCTGCAATCGTCATAGCATCATTAACATTTGGATTGGTGCCATTAGCATTTTCCCACTCGTCTGGCATACCATCCTTGTCGCTGTCGACCCTTGCATTTCCCTTCCACATAGTCCATGTATCGGGAGCTCCTATTGGTAGGTTGGCCTCATCTGAGATGAGAGCCCCTTTCTTACCGAAAGAGAGCACCTCTTCTACCACATAGCAGTCGGCAAGGTCACGGTAAGGCAGCGATGCTCCTACGGTAGGCAGCAGATTATCAATAAGGGTATTTCCGTTAAATTTCTCCAGTTCTGGATAGTCATAAGGAGTCGTTTTTCGGTCTGCAGCAGAATAAGATGTGACTACCGCAGGGTCATATTTTCCGTCAATATTCTTATCTTGCCAGTTGTCATCGCCATAGAAATGGAAGTTAGCATTACCACCTGTAAAAGCGTCTCCGCCCTTTGCAGGACCATTGATAAAGAGGTTGCTTTCGATATTACAGAAAGACTCCCCCTCAGAGTCGCCACCCATGATATATGCACCGTTTTGCCAGTTATACACCACATTATTGACATACTGGTTTTTGCCCTTTATTTTATTGTTTCGTGTAGAGTTGTCTACATAAAGGTTTCTGTATAGAGAGATATTGTCAGCCTGCATAAGTCCACCTGCAGAGTGAGTAAGCAATCCCTGGCTAACAATACAGTTTGAGATGGTGATATCCTGTGGAGCAGTGCCTTTGCTGTCCCAGTTGATAGAGAAGGTCTCATCTCTACCCCATGCAAAGGAGCAGTGGTCAAAGATCATGTTTTTTCCATTTGCGATACCAGCGCAGTCCTTTCCATCAGAACCTACCCTACCCATTCTGAATTTCATGTATCTGACGATGATGCCATCTGCACCAGTGAATGATACTCCGTCTCCATACACGGTGATACCCTCACCAGGTGCTGTTTGTCCTGCCACATACAGATTCTTTGAGAAAACGATGCGACTATTGATGCGGATAACACCAGCCACATCGAAAACGACAATTCTGTTTGGCTGGCTGACAGCATCTCTGAGCGACCCTGAACCACTATCGTTGAGATTAGTGACATGATACACGGTACCAGTGCGTCCACCAGTAGCAAAGCGCCCCCATCCCTGGGCTTCTGGGAATGCCAGTTGCTGGGCATGCGCCAAAGAAACGCACCCCATCATCATTGCTCCCACTAAGATTTTAGTAGCTTTAGTTTTCATACTTTACTTTTTGATTATAATTAGTATTGATATATTCTGTTATTGTAATTCATTAGTTTCCGTCATCAGCCTCGTTGTGATAAGTTATCATCAGCCGCGTTGTGATAAACTATCATTAGTCAAGTTGTCCGATGATATCATGCAGCGACTCGCACCCATGTTTGTCCAACCACTCATTGATACCATCTTTAACTTTGATTGTGATGGTAGGGTCAATGAAGTTTGCGGTGCCAATCTCTATTGCTGTTGCACCTGCCAAGAAGAATTCAATAGCATCTTCTGCAGAAGAGATGCCCCCGAGTCCTACCACGGGAATATTTACAGCCTTTGCCACCTGCCATACCATTCTTAGAGCCACGGGTTTTACGCATGCTCCGCTGAGTCCTCCTGTTCCGATGCTCAGTCTTGGTTTTCTTTTTTCTATGTCTATCGACATTCCCATAAGAGTATTGATTAGCGACACAGCATCAGCCCCTTCATCCTCCACGGCCCGTGCAATATCGGTGATGCTTGTCACATTGGGCGAGAGTTTAACAATGAGTGTGCGATGATATCTCTGTCTTACTGCTCTGACCACGCTTGCAGCTCCCTCGCATGTCACACCAAAAGCCATGCCTCCGTCTTTGACATTTGGGCACGAGATATTGAGTTCTATTGCTGGTATTCCCTCCAGTTGGTCTATTCGCGCTGCACACTCTGCATATTCCTCTGGCGATGATCCGCTCACGTTAACGATCATATTAGTATCTATATCCTTTATTTGTGGATATATGTTGTTGCAGAAATAATCAACCCCTTTGTTTTGCAGTCCCACGCAGTTAAGCATTCCCGATGGTGTTTCAGCCATACGCGGATAGTCGTTACCCTGTCGCGGATTGAGTGTTGTTCCTTTGACGATGATGCCTCCTATTTGTTCAAGAGGCACAAAGTCTGCATATTCCAATCCGTATCCGAAGGTGCCCGAAGCAGTCATCACCGGATTTTTCATTGAGAGGTTCCCAATAGAAACATTTAATTTAGCCATAACAGTTGTTTGATATTAAAAACAGGTCCTTCTTTGCACACACATAAGTTTCCCTCGTTGGTTTTCTCCACGCAGCACAAGCATGCTCCCAATCCGCATGCCATCATATTCTCGAGCGAAACCTCGCATTCTATGCCAGCCTTGTCGGCATATTTAGCCACAGCCATCATCATGGGCTTTGGTCCGCAGGTAGCGATAAAATCAAAATGCTCACTGCTCAAAATGCTATGGTTTGTCACAAACCCTTTCTCTCCTTGCGAGCCATCTTCAGTGGTTACCATCACCCTGCCATATTTTTCAAACTCGTCAATCATCAGCAGGTCTTTGTCAGAGCGTGCTCCGAGCAGGAATGTAGGTTGGCATCCCATGTCTGCCATCACCTTGCCCATATAGAGTAGTGGTGCCACGCCCACACCTCCACCAACGAGCAGGAACTTTTGAGAAGCACTATCAGGCAGTGTGAATCCCCGTCCTAACGGTAGCACACAATTGAGGTTGTCTCCCTCTACCAAACTGGTGATATGCTTAGTGCCATCTCCTATGGCAGCCACCAGCAACCACATTTCATTATGGTCTTTATCTACGAAATTGATGGATATGGGACGTCTGAGATAGGTTGCGGCACTACCGTCCACCCTTACCTCAACGAACTGTCCTGGTATCATAGTGGGCAGAGGTTGGTCAGATGTCAACTTAAGCAATGAGTATCTTCCAGCCATCTTCTCCACTGATTTTACCTTAAGGTCAAGGATATATTTTTTCATTATCTTAGTGGATAAATTATCTCTATTATCTATTTTGGAATATTACTATTGTTCCCGTACTTATATAATTAACAGGAATATCGCTGCAAAGGTAATAAAAAAAATGATATATCCCAACCCTTTAGGAATAAAAAAAACAAAACAGGTTGATATTATCCCTCTATCATGTATTGATTATATACCGATTTAGGGCACAATACCAACCTATCCTTAATACTGATTATTGATTACTGATTATTGATTATTGATTATTCGCAAGATCATCAAGCTAAAGCAAGTTTTTGATTATTGATTATTGATTTTGATTAAGGATATCAGTAATCAGTAATCAGTAATCAATAATCAGTAATCATTTTGACGGGACGAATGTTTCAAAGGTTTGGTCATCAAAGTAGACTCTTATTTCAGTTATCTTTCGTTCGATTTTGTCAGTTTTTTTAACCTCGACAGCATAAGAAGAATGATGATTATCCAATCGTGTATCTCTTACACCGTAGTTAGATTGCGTCATCTGTCTATTATTATTTTGCTGATTAGAATTTTGGGCAAACAGGTCCTGTTCTATGTTTGCATCAGATGTTAGTGATAGGGTAGACTGTTCAGGCTCATACCCTCCATTCTGGTCCACTTCATTTGCGGAATACTGATTTCCAAACATATCACCCTGTCCAAAAAGCAACCACTCAGTGCTGATAGTTGGTATTTTTCTTTTTATTGCTTCCACTATTTGTAGAGTAGGTTTTGTTCTGTCGTTAAAGATGCTGCTCAATGAGGCAGGGGAGATCTCTAGAAATTGAGCGAAGACCTGTTGCGTCATGTGTTGCGACTCCATCACTTTTTTTATTCTCTCTTTCATTATTTCACGTATATATAAGTTATCAAAAATGGGTGCTTACTGGTTTTGAACCTAAAAATCGGGCTTTTAGGTGTAATTTCCTTAGCGTTTACAAAGGTAAAGAGAAAATTTGAAATGTGCAACATTTGTATAGCAATTTTTTTATTTCTAAATATTAGATTTTGATATTTAAATATGTAAATGTGAACACGATAGGTGTTTAGAAATGTGTTTTGGTTTATAAATCTAAATAATATCAACTATAATGTGGAATTAAGAATTGTGAACAAAAATATAGAACCCACTGACTTTGTATTAGTTAATAAGCGTACAACTGCGCATTTACGTGGATTATGCATTATATTTCTGCAAATAGAGAACTATTTTATGTCAATTCTAATAGTCAAAACATATAAGTGGCTGGTTCTATGATACATAACATAATAATCACATTGTGCATATCTATGATATTCAGATTTCAATATTTATGTTTTTGAATTTAAGTATTTGAATTTGTAATTATAAAGCACTGTTTATTGTTGTAATAACTGTTTAGGGTTATATATATCTGAATACTGTTGTTTATTGATTTACAAATCAATATTCAGCAATATGAATGATAAAAAACCTTAATCCTAAATTTCTGAAGCCCATCAGGGTCAAATTTTTGAATGGTTGCGATATTCCCGCCAACTTTTAAGACGCGAGAAAATACGCGAATTATGGAGGGGTTAAAAGGGTCATTTTCCTCGAATTTATCGGTGTTTGCGCCTATTTTTTCTTGTATATGAAAAAGTAAGAAATAGAAAAAAAAGCACTGAAAACAGACTGTTTTCAGTGCAATATGAAGTAGATCAACTCACTTAAAAGTTCCCCTTGCGGTGTATTTGGGTTATCCAATCCTTTGCTTTTGGCATCAATTTCTCTTATTTTAGAAATTATCTGAACCACTTTCATAGCGTTGTAATTTCTCATGCCCGTGAGATAGTCTTTTGTAGCCCATGAATTTTTCAGTTCCAACCATTTAGCCAGAGCCTCTGGACTATCTTTTTGTGGACAATAATGAGCGATGAGCAAATTCTGGAAAAATTTATATATTAGAGGCATGAGAGCGAAGAGCCCTCCGCTTCGTGGATTTTCGTCAAAGTATTTTACTATCTGGTTAGCCTTAAAAATATTCTTGTTAACCAGGGCATCACGAAGTTCAAACCCGTTGAAGTCCTTGCTCACTCCAATCTGTTTCTCCACCACCTCAGGTGTAACCATTCTGTTGTCATTGTCAAGAGCCAGCACCAGTTTATCCAGTTCGCTTGTCAGTCGGTGCAAGTCAGGTCCAATATCATCAGCGATGAGGTGTAGTGATTTATTTTCTATTTCCACTCCCCTCTCTCTGAGATATCGTTCTATGAAAGTTGGCAGGTCACGTTCTCTAAGTTTTTTGCTTTCAAACAACACTCCCACCGAAGCCACCATTGCCGCCACCCTTTTTCTTTTATCCAGAGATCCATTTTTATGACAGAACACGAGAATGGTTGAAGATTGTGGATTATTTAGATAAGCCTCGAGCGCCTCATAGTTATTTAGTCCCTGTGCTTCCTTAACAATGATCACCTGGTGTTCTGCCATCATGGGATATCTCCTTGCGATGTCAACCACCTGCGCCATGGTTACATCAGGTCCATAAAGTATGGTTTGATTAAAATCTCTCTCTGTATCGTTGAGCACGTTTTCTGCTATATAGTCAGCGATTAAATCTATATAATACGCTTCGTCTCCCATGAGGTAATAAATTGGAGCAAAGATCCGTTGCTTCAATTCTTTCATCACCCCGTCAAAAGAGACATTTTTTGGTTCTGCCATATATTTTTTCTATTATTGGTCGTTATTTCCGACGATAATTATTAATTTTGCAAATGACAATGCAAAGATAATGAATAATTTCGATAAACAAACGTTCTGCAGGCTCAATCTTCCTGCTTTTGACATAAAGATCAGAAATAACAGCGGACAAATGTCGGTGCTCGACCCTTTGCGATGCAAATACGTGTCACTTACTCCTGAAGAGTGGGTGCGCCAGCATTTTATTCATTTTCTTGTTCACTATAAGGGATTTTCTCCTACTCTTATCGGCAACGAAGTAGAGTTGTCTTCTGGCGATAAGAAGATGCGCTGCGACAGTGTAGTATACGATCGTTCATTGCGCCCTCGCATTATCATTGAATATAAGCAGCCCAGTATAAAGATTACCCAGAAGGTTTTTGATCAGATATCCGTTTATAACCACCTATTGCATGTGGATTATCTCATTGTAAGCAATGGCATGACCCATTATTGCTGCCGTATGGACTATGCGAGTCGCGGATATGTGTTTACCCACGACATTCCCAGTGTCTCAGAGATAACACCATCAGATATTTAATAATATATAAAAGGAGACTATCATATTCATCTCCATGCTTATGCATTATTATAAGGTGGGAATTTATAGAACCCACCATAAGTATCAATACATGGATATATCCTGATAATGCACAATTTTGTATTGTTGTGCTGTTTGCACTGATATGCTGACTACATCAAACCTTATGGTAGCATCTATCAGCCTTGCCTTTACAAAAGCGTTGGCAGCCTTGCGCAGCGACATCAGTTTTGCATAGTCAACAGCCATTTCTGGTTGGATCAGGATATTGCCGCTACGTGTTTTGACCTCCACCACCACGAGCGTATCTCCATCTGTGGCCACGATATCCAGGTCGCGCTTACCATATTTCCAGTTGCGCGCCACTATTCTGTAGCCTTTTTGCTGCAGGAAGTCAGCAGCCACGTCTTCGCCCCATTTCCCCAATTGGTTGTGTATAGCCATAAAATATCAAGTTAACAATCCGAGTATAAAACCGGAGAATATAAAACCGGAGAATATAAAACCGGAATATAAAACTGGATGAATATAAAGCCAGAATATAAAGCCGGATGATTATAAAACAAATGCAAAGGTATGAAAAAAACTCATACCTTTGCATATTGTGGGCAAGAAAATGAATTATTGCCCCTTCATTTTGATATTATGATAACATTATGTGTTTATTTCACCACCACCTTTTTTCCGTTTCGTATAAACACTCCGTGCTTCATTGAGCTTACCGGCATACCCATAATATTATATGTCTTGCCATTATCGTCATCATTGTTATCCACAGAGAGTATACCTGTAGTGATGTTTACAGGAGCCGACATATCCGACAGTGCTCCATGAGCATTTACCGACTGCACTGTCACTTTATCACCAGGTTTGGCAGAATATTCCGTTGTAGTGGTGAAAGCCTCTACCTTTCCGTTTACGGTAACCACGTAACAGATAGCATAGTCGTCAGCCTGCCATGTCACCATATTGTTTTGCATGGTCAGCATAGGCACTTCCGTTTTCTCCACCACCTCGAGAGGATTCCATGTTCCCTTTTCAGAATTGGAGCCATCTCCAGCCATCACGTTAGCCACGGTATACATAGCGGCCTCTTCGTCTGTTAGATAGTTTTTAGCTTTTCCAGTGATAGTATTTCCGTTATCTGTATAGTAATAATCCTCTATGGAGTATTCAGACATAGCATATCCGTTTCGGTCAACGATATCATAGACAGCCCATAGTTTTGGCAGTCCTCCCATCGTTGGGTACCAATATCCGTCGTATGGTTTCACCTCCATTTTGGTATGCAGGAATACTGTTATTGGGTTGTCGTGCCATGGTCTTCCGAGATACACCTGATAATCCTCTGGAATAGTAGAATAGGAAGTAGTGATAGTAGTATTATTAAACACATATCCCCATCTTGTGTCTGCTGGATGGTTAGGAGCCACGATAAATCCCCCCTTCTTTCTATTGATGTCGAGAGTACAGTTTTCAAACCACACATCTCCGGAACCATATATAAAGTCCACACCCCCCTCAATTATAGAGTTGTAGAAGAACTGTCGGTTGTAAGTACCATTACTTTTGTATGTATCTTGGTATGAGCGAGCTCTGATATTATCAAACACGGCTTTATCAGATGTGATATTCATACACAAGGCCTGTGGTCCTTCCATGCGTTTGATGGTCCAGTTTTCATTATCTATGGTAACTCCCTGCATAAAGAAGTTAGTAGCGGCAGATTGCACCTCGAGAGCAGCACCAGCGTCCACATGATACCATACTCTATTTGGGTCGCTGCTTGCGCCGTCCAGTCTGTCTGTTGCAATAGTCACCTTGTCTGTGGCCTGTCCGATGAGATGAATATTCGGTTTGTTTACATACACGAGTCTGCAATCGTCATAATCATTCATTCCACCAGGAATACGTTCTGTAGGTGCTCCGCTACCTGTTTGCGATGAAGTAAATCTTGTGCCATATCCCGAATTGAAAGTAGTATTAGGATCGTTATAGTATCCCTCTTTAATAAAGATAAGGTATGGCTGCGAAGTGTTAGCAGGAGCATCATCAATAGCATCTTGAATAAACCTATACTGCTTTGGCATATTTTCAGTAGCGGGAATGCTTTGTCCTTGTTCGAGTTTAAGATTTTTGTCTACTATGGCATCAAAGATTCTCTGCTGAGGTTTCTGTTTCTCCATCACGGTGAATGAGAAATTGACGGGTGCCGAATAGTTTCCCGATCTATCTTTCACATAAGCCTCTGGCATTGAGAAAGAATAAGTCTGTCCGTATTTGAGCGAGTTATAGTTGAAGCTTACGCTACGAGTGTTCCATATTGGTTGCAGAGATTTATCGCCGAGAGTAGCAGGATTTTGAGTATTTCCAGCCTGTATTCTCTCATCGAAAGAGATGGTTATTCTTCCTGCGGCACTCACGCCATTATCCCCATTAGCAGGTAGCGTAGAGATTACCACTGGTGCTATGTTATCCTCAGCCACTTCAGCCACTCCGATAACATACATGTTTCCCACTCCCGATTCAGAATGTGAGGTATATGCCATGCCGTCGAATGTATTGTCGAATGAATACGCTGTTGACAGAAGTTCATCCCCCTGTCCCATAATCCTTACGTAAACCATTGGTTGGTTGTCTGCGTTCTGTGGCAGAGCTATAGATATGGGGTTCAGCACATTAGCAGTCACTGTCCATTCGGCACCAGGAATATCAGAGAAATTAATTCCATCCAAAGAATATTTAGCTATGTATTTCTTTGCGGCAGCATTTTTAGCAGCCATATCAGCAGAGATGGTCACATTAGTGAACCCATTAGTTGAGAATTGATACTGCCATGCAATCTCCCTTGTATCATATCCGTTTTGATATAATCCGTTGATTGCAGAGATCACCACCCCCTGTCTGTTTCTCACCACGGGTGTGCCAGTGTTTTGGCTATAGAGCAGAGCACCGTTGTCAGTTCTCACCACCGATGCAGTAGCATTTCTTTGTTCGTCCCATGCGATGTCAGCGGTGAATGGGTAATTGGCAGTATTGTTATATGCGTATGCCTGAGTCATGGATGCGTCAAACACCGCCACGAAATCCTGCAATTCATAGTCAGCCACCAGTTGCATATCTTCATTCACAGTGAATGTTCGTGTGGCCGCTGTACCCGCATTCTCGTGTTTATCAGTCCACTGCATGAATTTAAGAATCTTCGACTCCTGTGCCACTGCAGTCACAGTAGTTCCAGCCTCATACTTACCATCATGTTCGTTTGGTGTTAGAGTTACGTTGCCCATGGTGCGCTCAGCATCATTAGTACACTTAGCAGTGACGGTATATACTGGTATTTCGTCAAACACAGCAGTCAGAATTTTGTTGCCATCCATCTTTACAGAGAATGATTCGTTAGTAGACACGCTGTTGCCGTCTATCTGCCATTCCTTAAACTTATATCCGAAATTTCGTGTTGCTTTAAGATTTACGATAGAACCCTCTTTATATGCGTCCATCTCGGGGTCTGCCTGCACAGAACCAGCTCCAGCTGGTGTCACCACGGTAGTGAGCGAATATTTCACTGTTTGCTGCAGTTGTCCCATCAGTCTGCCTTCCACCACGATATCATTGAGTCCCACGCTTTTGTTGTTGCCCAGTCCGAGCACAGATATCTTTAGTTTGAGAGGATTGGCAGCATCTGCCGACACGCCATTGATGTCTGAAGATATCGTTTTGAGAGCCAGTCCCTTACCCGAGCGGTTGATGCCCTCATTATTGCATATTTCAGCCATACCGTTTGCTTCCACCGATGCTGTTATATTTCCACCATCAGTGCCATATCTTGCAGCCTGGAAAGTCACTTTGCTTGGCAAGAACACCAGTCCGTCTTCAGGTGTGAGTGTAAATGTGATAGTGTTTCCGTCAACAGCCGATGTAGGCAGTGATGCTCCAGTTACATTGCTCACCATGGTTTGCACCTTACCATTGTCAGTAGTTCCGCTCCATGTCAGTCCTCCGTTTTGTCCTATGGTCAAGAGTTGTCCGTGGTCCATAGTTTTGCCCACAAATCCTACAGCCATCTCCTCAGGTTCGAATGATGGTTGTGCGTCTACGAGCGGATAAGCCACGCTTCCATTAATGTCAATGCTCTGTCCCCCGGCTTTTGTTATGCTGCCGTGAATGTTCATATCAGAAATACACAAATATTTTCCTGTAGCCGCGGTTGTTTGTCCGTTATACCATGGATATAATCTCACGTAGAAGCTCTGTCCCTCTTCTATTTGTTCTGCAATATTGCATTCGATTATTGTGGGAGCATCCTTAGCCATGTTCACTTTTTCGTCGATGAGCACAGGGTTTGCGAAATCGCTGTTTACACTATAGTAAGCATGATAGCTAACAGCCGATCCTCCCCTTCCCGAGATGTAATAAGAAATTTTGTCGATAGCGAAATTGCAGTCAGCTGGGCATGTAATTTTAAACTGTGCATATCTTGTAGAGACCTCGTCAATCTCTCCCACTCCCCATTCTCCCGTAGTTGTGGTGAGCAGTTGCATTTTTCGTGGATTGTCAGTACCGATGTTTGCATACTGTTTTACAGAAAGTTCAGATAGCGTTTGTTCCGTCAGAGTAAGCAATTCGTTGTCATTTGGTTTAGTTGATTCTGTCAGAGGCCACACAGCATTCGTTTCGGTGCCACCGTTCAAGTTTATGGCCTCTGCGGTGAGTTGCAGAGTAGATGTTTGCTGTCCCACTGTAGCAGTGAGAGTACCGTTGACTTTTCCTGGAGCGTTGAGGTTTACCTTTACATACAATGACGATATTATATTGTTGCCGTCAGCAGTCAGTGTAAGTGAGTTGTTGTAGTTAACCTTGTCGTTAGAGATGAGAAATCCCCCGTCAACGCTGATATTCATTTTTGCGCCGTTGTCCACTCCGAAAGCCGACACGTTATACTCTTTCACAATGCTCTGTCCCATATACGCCTTTCCCATATCTCCAGATGTAGGATTAAATGAGATCTCTGCCGATACCACCACATCCTGTGCCAGTTCTTCGAGTATTTGCTTTCTTTTTGGGTCTGTTTCTGTAGTAGCCTGCAGTTTGAGTTGCTGTGCAAACTCACGTGCTATGAGTGTAGCTCCGAGAGCTGAGGGGTGTGTAGAGTCGTCGTTGCAGAATAGGTTTAGAGTGCAATACGCCTCACCATATTTCAGATATAGTTGTTCTGTCAGAGCAGTGAGGTCTATGAATGGCACATCGTCATATTCGTATGCCACAGCCTTTGCCTGCTCCACATAGTCATAGGTATTATCTCTCTCAGGCACTTTATTACCTGTTGAGAGAGATGTTCCGTCGCATTTTGTAAAATTGTCGCCCAGGTCATGTTTACCATTTCGTCTAATGCTCTGTCCTCCTGTGGCAAAATATTTTCTGCAGATAGGAGCCACCACTATAGGTTTTACTCCCATGGCCTTAGCCTCATTGATATACTTGCGTATATATTCTTTAAAAGTGCCCGATGCTGTGGTACCTCTATAGTCTGTTGTAGATGCTGTTGCTGCATCTCCAATGCTGTTGTAGTATTGTTTTACCACGTCACCATCAGCCCCACCATTTTTTTCATCGTTGTGTGCAAATTGGATAATTAGGAAATCTCCAGCCTGCATAGCGTCGCTTCCGCCTGTGACCATAGTGGGCCAATATGCAGACTCACGATAGAAAGATTTGCTTGAGGCTCCCGACTTGCCTCGGTTGTTTACCGTTACATTGTCGGTATTGAAGAATTGCTGCAGCATCTGCGCCCATCCTCTTTTGTCTGTAGACCCATCCGTAGGATAGTTTGCCATAGTAGAGTCGCCGATGGTGTTGACTTTCTTCTTTGCCTCCATAGGTACAGCCATCACCATAGATGCCAATACCATCACTCTGAAAAGTGTAAGAAGTTTGTTGTACATAAAAAACAGTTTTAGGTAAATAAATAAATTTGCGCAAAGGTACTGCAAAATACTGTTTTCATGGGTTACAATAGCTCCAAAGGCGGTGTAAAAACGGTTCAAACCACCCGTTGCAACAGAAAATCCCCCTTTTTCATAGGCATACGACGATATATGCCTATTCCCTCATCCCATATTTTCAGACTTTCATGTTATTTCTCTGCTGTGCGATATTCGCTTGGCGACATGCCCCTTGATGCCTTGAAACATTTAGAGAAATACTTAGCATCAGCAAATCCGCATGCGTATGCTATATCGTTGATATTGTCAGTGGTGGTCATGAGCATTTGGCATGCTCTTTTCATACGTGCCTCTTTCATGAAGTCAGCAGGAGTCACTCCGAGCAGGTTTTTTGTTTTTCTGTTTAGGCTTGAGCGCGAAGTGGCTGTGGCTGCAGCCATATCATCTACAGAGGCATTGCTGTTTGATAAATTATTGGTTACAAAATCGGTTAGTCTTTTCATAAACTGTCTATCTTCGTCGCTCATGCCCGTTTGTGTCATTTGGCCATCGTCATGTCCGTTGTCGTCTCCTCCGTTGACCAGTTTCATATACTTGTCATAGTTTTCCTTTCTTTGCCTTTTGAGCGTTCGTATATAGAATAAGGTATAGGTAACGGCATATATTATGGCCATCATCATCATCAGGTAGATGCATTTTGCCAGTGTTGTTTCCCAGAATGTAGGCGTCACCACGATATATACAGATTTGGTATTGTCTACGGTCAGTCCGTCGGCATTAGTGGAGCGTATATCCAACCTATAGGTGCCAGGAGTGAGGTTAACGAGGCTCACCGATCGTGCATGGCTGTATGGAGCCCACTCACCTTCTCCGAATTCGGTCAGTCTGGTAGAATATTTTATGTTGCTATTGTCAGCAAAGTCGAGAGCTGCAAATCCTATGGTCACATCCCTTTGTTCATCATTTAGTTGTATGGTGTCGCTATGACTAATCGAGAATGTTCGCTGTGCTCCTGGCATTTCGATATATGTGATAGCAATTTGCGGCGAGTATGTTCTATTGTCTAAGTCATCTTCAGGCATCACCATCACACCTGTTTCGAGAGTCAGCATCCATCGTCTGTCTTCCAAGCATAATGGTGCAGCATCTGAGAATCGTATGGGCATGGCAAAGAATCGTCCTCCATAATTGTCGGCCCTACCCTTGTCGGCATCCAGTCTGATCAGTTGGTTTAGGCTCTGCACCATGAGTTGGTTACCCGAGCGAGCCATGGCCATCACCACATCCGAGCCCATGCCCTGTGCTGTAGTGAAATGCTTGAATTCATACCTTTTGTTGTTGAGGTTTCTTGTTACCAGCATGTTTATTCCTCCGCTCTCTGTAGACACGAAGAGTCTGCCTTTACTATCCATCACCATGTCCATGGTGGCATTACATGAGAGGCTGTTTTGTCGTGTTCCCTGTCGTGTATGTAGGCAGAATTCGATATTATTCTTTCGTATGTCTGCCGCTATGAGTCCTCCCGTGGTAGTAGCCATGAGCATGCTGTCGCCCACTATCATCACCTTTCTCACGTTGACAGCAGCAGAAGGATAGCTTTTATATGCGTTGTCTTTGTTATACACTCTGTAATTATTTCCCTTTGGCACCATCATATTGATACCTCCTCCGAGAGTGCCCACCCACAGTCGTCCGTGCCTATCTTCTTTTATGTCATACACATCATTACTGTTAATACATAATCCCCGTCTGATATCATGTCTACTACCTTTGGTCATGGTTTTGATGTCAAACACCCCATCTGTCGTTTCTTTGAGCATGATCAGTCCGTGTGGCTTTGAGCATAGCCAGATGTTGCCATTTCGTTGTTGCATGATAGAATAGATTGGTGCGAAGTTCTGTGGAGTTGAGTGCAATCGTCCGTTGCTGCCGAGATACCCTATCAGCCTTAGTTTTTTGTCCACAATGGTCACAGTGGCAGTATTTCTGGATGCTATCCATATTCTCCCCTTGTTATCTGCAAAGAGCGCCCTCACGATATCCTTTGGCACGGCTTCGATGGTGGCGAAGGGAGTTTTTTGTTTCACCAGTTTTTTCACTCCATATCTCCCCATCACCCATTTGTTTCCTTGTCTGTCGTCCATCACCTGTCTAACCTTTTCAATGTGATATCCGCATATTGTAGTATCTTTTTCGGGCCACACCTCTGGGTCGTTGGTTAGCAGGTGGTAATAGATTATAGAGTCATTGTCTGATGGTTTGCTGAATGTATGGTTTAATGTAGAAAATCGCCATATCTCCTGGTCTATATAGCAAAAGATGTCATCATGTTTGCCCATCACTATGTTTCTTATTCTGTCTGACGCCACGTTTGTTCCGTCGCCGGGAGTGGATTTAAACGTTGCGAACTCATACCCGTCATATTTATTGAGTCCGTTCCAACTTGCAAACCACATATACCCGTTTTTATCTTGCAGCATTTTGGTGATATGCCATTGCGACATGCCTCCATGATCGTCATATTCGGTCATCAGCCATTGTCCATGGTCTTCATTTTTCTTTTGTGCCCCCATAGTGTCATGCGCCATGCCAACAAGCATGACTGTCATCATCATCATCAGGGTCCACATCTTATGCATATATTAGTTGTTTTAGTCATGCAAATATACAAAAAAAAATTATTATTACCATCAATTATCCTCCATTTTTCTCATCATCCACAAAAAAAAAGTAGAGCGTGCCAATCATTCTCTTGACACGCTCTACTCTGAGATATAAATATTCAATCAGATGTCTTGTTTATTACATTGGCAGGTTTACCCGGCCATAGTTGTACATTTTCAGTACGTTGGTGCAATACTTGTTAAACTTCTTGCTGCCAGTCAGTTTGTTGATAATCTTTTTCATAATCTTTCAATCTTTTAAATTAAACAATCTTTTTAGTCTGTGTTTTGATGCCGCTGCATCATTTGTTATCCTTACTTTTGATGGTGCAAAGATAGTGCTAAAAATCTATCGGCACACTATATTGGCAGACTTTTCGGTTGTTATTTTGTTTTTTATTGACATGCGTCAACACCATTGACACAGGTCAAAATATGTCATGACAATTAGTCATTTTCGTCTCATCACGTCTATAATTCTGCCAAAAGAGTCGAAGGAGCGTCGGTCTGCGATTATCAGTGTGATGACCAGCGAGAGCATAGATGCAGTGAAGGTTATCACTATTATCATGATCTGATATTTGATGGCTATGCCTGGCAGCGATCCTCCCAGCAGTTGACCTATCATCGTGCCTGGCAGCGATACTATTCCCATCACGGCCATGTTGGCCACGCATGGTGCAAATGCTTTCTCTATGGCTCTCGACACGAAGGGTCTCACGGCTTCAAAATGTGTGGCGCCATTGCCCAGCAGATAGTAATAGAGCGATTGTTCGCGGTGCATGCTGTCGTAATAGGTATTTAGCGCCATCACGTTCACTCCCAGCATGTTTCCCATGAGTATTCCCATGATGGGCACAAAATAGCGTGCATCAAAGGGATGAGCAAGTCTGAGCACGAGCACAAGGAAATACATGCCCACGGCCATGGCAGAAGCCATGAGTCCCACGCATAGTGGCATCACGATGAGTTGGCGTTTAATGCCTGTGCGGTGTGCTGCCGTAAAGGCAGCCACTATCACCATCACCCCTACCCACAGAATATTTACCAGCGAACTGTTATATTCAAAGAGATAGCGCAGATATAGTCCTATCAGAAAGAGTTGCACTACCATGCGCACTGTGGCTGTCATGGTGCTTGTTATCATTTTGGCTCCCAATCTATGAAAGGCATACAGTGGCACGGCCATGAGCATCAGGCCCACAATCATGCCTATGGTAGTAATATCTGTTGTCATTATCTTGATTGATCATTATTATTATAATGTGTAATATCTATCACCTTGTCGCATTTTTCTGCCAGTATATGGTCGTGTGTTACCACCACCACCGATGCCCCGTTATCAGCCATCGAGCGCAGATAATGTATTACGAGTGTTGTGGTGTCTTCATCCAGAGCCGATGTGGGTTCGTCGCATATCACCACTGGTTTCTTCAGCATTTTGCATATAGAGAGCAGCACTCTCTGCTTTTCGCCTCCGCTGAGTTCACTCACCCGTTTGTCATAGATGGCTCCAGGCAGTGCCAGTTGTGCCCATTCCTCTTCTATTGTTTTTCGTGAGCGTCGGGCTGCCATGTTTGCTTTTAGTGCAAAGGGCATGGCCATCATCTCCTCTACTGTCTCTGCTGTCAGCACCAGGTCTTGGGGCACATACGACATAAATCGTCTGAACTCTACTGCCGAGGCTGGAGTGAGCAGTTCGCCGTCAATGCTTATATGTCCTGTTTTCAGTTTGTCAAATCCCATGAGGGCTTTCACCAGTGTAGTCTTTCCGCTGCCCGACGTACCGGTTACCGCCACCATCTCTCCATCGTTTACCACGAATGAGAGGTGGGCAAAGAGTTGCTCTCCGCCCTTGCATATCGTTGCGTCTTTTACTTCTATCATCTTATTATCATTGTGGTCACAATACTTTTGACCACCTGAACTGCAAATGTAAGGCATTTATTTGGATTGTGCAAGGATTTTTATGCAAAAGTGTGGATATGGAGGGGGATTTTACAGTTGTTGGGTGTTGGTATGCCAGAATTGCTTCGTTTTGCACTCGGAATAGCGCGGAATGGTGTGTATAATTGTTAAATTGCCAGATTATAGAATAATTTTCTATTTGTTTTGATGCTTATATGAAAAAATTTGTGTATCTTTGTATAAGATAATGGACCTATACCTATGATTCAGGCTTTCTATCTGGAAAAGCAGGCAGGGGTAAACATCGACGAGGTAAGACTAAAAAGAGCAGAAGAAAGAAGAAAACAAAGAGAGAAACTTGCAAACTTGCAAACTTGCACTGGTATAACTTTTCCACAGGGGGTGCGCGTACATTATTATAATAGGGAAAATGCTCCCAATGGTACAAATAATACCCGCAACGCCAATATTCAGAGTGCCACATTTGAAATATTAACACCAAGCCTTATGATACAGAATGCTTTGTTCAGACAGTGCCTTGCCGCTATACCAGAAGAGCAGAAAGCCGAGTTTGAGCTTTCGTTTGAGATAGCCGAGCGCATCAGTGAAGTTCTAAAAGCAAAGAACCTCACCCAAAAGGATTTTGCCCAGAAACTCCACAAGAGGGAGTCAGAAATATCCAAATGGTTGACTGGCAGACACAACTTCACCATGCAGACCATTGCTAAGATTGAAACGGCATTAGGCTGCAAGCTCATCAATATAGCCAAGTGAGATTTACAAACAAAGGGAAAAGAAAATCTCTCTTCCCCTTGTAATTTTTGTTTGTGCTGATTACCCAAACACCCCGTCGGTAAGACGGTCTGCCTGGATTATGAAGATTTCGAAGCCTGCCTGTCTATGGCTGAACCATTGTATCTGCATGCCACTCATATAGGATCATTTATAGACAGAGTAGAAGTAAAAAACAAGAATGTTTCCGACCGAGAGCGATTTTTAATGAGATGGATGATGAGTTTAGCAGAAGCCAGCGGGCAGAAACTGCTAACGATATGGGTGTACCTTTGAATACTGCCGATCATGGTTGCGCAGATTGGTAAAGTCTGGTGTGGTGGTAAAAGGTGAAGAGCGTGGCATATATAAAACCCCTTATATATAATATGTACGTACCCACGTGGAAAAGTTATGCCACTGCAAGTTTGCAAGTTTGCAAGTTTTTAGGCTCTACAGATTTTGTCCGTGGATAGCCCACACAAATCTGCTAGCCAAATAGTCGGCATCGTAGCGACGCTTGACCTGCTTCGTGCGGATGAGTTTGTGAATGTCCTTCATGGAGATGACGGTGGGTTTGCCGTTGAAATTGAGGAGCTGGAACTTCTTGCGCTGCTCGTTGGCGAGCTGCTGAGCCTGCTTGATGGCATTCTTCTTTCTGACGTTGAAGAGCCAATTTTTGAAGAAAATGATAATTTTTCCATTGTTTTGTTTGTTATTTGGAAATTTATGTTTACCTTTACAGCGTGAGGGGAGCGTTTAATCCTGCAAGGGACACGTCCCTCATTCCAGCCAGAGACTACTCTGGCTTTTTTATTGCCAGTATCTTATCTTTCCCTATGCAGTATATTTCTTTGAATTGTCTATATTGTGACGTGCCTTTTAGGCCTGAGAATTTTTCATATCCATCTTCAAATATTTCGTGGCTGAAATTATCATTTGAGAAAAATAAACGTAATGCTTAGGGTACAAAAACAATTATTCTTAGGGTACAAGAACAGTTATTCTTAGGGTACAAGAACAGTTATTCTTGTGATGCAAGAACAGTTATTCTTGTGGTATAAGAACCGTTATTCTTGTGATGCAAAAACAGTTATTCTTGTGGTACAAGAACAGTTATTCTTATGATGTAATAACAACTGTTGTTAGTCCCCCTTTATAATCTTGGACACTCTTGAACACTCTTAGACACTCTTGGACACTCTTGGCTTTGTTAAATAAGCATTAAAACAAGTAACTTTTTGGTACAAAAGTATCGTTTTGTCCCAATTTTATTATAATTTTGTGTCAAAATACAAATTAGTATGGTTGATAGTACAGCACAGATTGACAATAGCAAGGCTGGGAAATGCGCTTTTGCCCTTACAGGGCGGAGGTTGTCCACTCTTTTTATTCCCAGGGTGTCGCTTCGCTTGCCCTGGGCTATGCGCTCGTTGGGCTTTCAGCCCGTTAGCAGCAAGAACGACATGCACAGATGGAACAAAAAAAACATTTAACGACAAGGAGGATTGGAGGCGTTAATCAAACAACAGTGACAAGCAAATGAACAAGGTATCTATTCGCTTTTATAACGACCGGGAAGTGCGTGCTATATGGGACGAAGAGAAAGGCCAATGGTACTTCTCCGTGCTTGATGTAATCGGTGCCATCAACGAGCAAGACGACTATACCAAGACGCGCAATTACTGGAAGTATCTGAAAACAAAGCTCAAGAATGAAGGAAGCGAACTGGTTAGTGTCACTCACCAGTTGAAATTGTTGGCACCAGATGGCAAACTACGTCTCACCGACACGCTTGATGCACAGGGGGTGTCCGGTCTTGCAAAGTCTATGCCCAACCAGAAGGCGACAGCATTTCTTGATTGGTTTACATATAGTGACAACACCATCGACGGACAGAGTAGGAAGAAGGCTTACACCCTGTTTGAGAGCAAACTGATAGACTCTATTCCAGAGGGGACAGTGAAAGGGTTGCAACAAATACATAACTATCTCTTCGGAGGACTTTATGACTTTGCCGGACAGATACGCACCAAGACCATCTCGAAGGGAGGCTTTACATTCTGCCTTGCCCAATACCTACCCCAACAGTTGGAACTGATTGAGCGTATGCCAGAGAATAGCATCGATGAGGTGTTCGATAAATATGTGGAGATGAACGTAGCACATCCTTTCATGGAGGGCAATGGTCGCAGCACACGTATTTGGCTCGACCTGATGCTAAAAACACGCCATCAATGTTGCATCGACTGGAGCAAGATAGGTAAGTATGATTATATGGAGGCAATGAGACAGAGTGTGGCAGATGCCTCACGCATCAAGCAACTGCTACATCAGGCGGTAACCAACGACACTGGTAGTCGAGAATTGTTCATGAAGGGTATTGATTATTCATATTATTATGAGCAGGAGGATTGAAGAATGAAAAAGGGGCTATGCGCTCGTTGGGCTTTCAGCCCGTTAGCAGCAAGAACGACATGCGCAGATGGAAAAAAAACATTTAACGGCAAGGAGGATTGAACAATGAAAGAAAACAACCATACAATAGTCACAAGCGAGGGACAGCTTTTCGATGCTATTTCTCGTCTGATAGATGAGAGCCGTAGACAGGTGGCCAAAGCAGTCAACACTGCCATGGTATATACATACTATGGCGTTGGGCAGTATATTGTGGAGTTTGAGCAAGGAGGTAAGGTGCGTGCAGCCTATGGAAAAGAAGTGTTGAAGAGGCTCTCGGCAAGACTGACAGAGAAATATGGAAAAGGATGGTCGGAAGACAACTTGGAGAATTGCAGGAAATTGTTTTTGAACTATTCAATTACCGACCCTGTGGTTCGGAAAGTGAATCAAGAGACAATATCCGAACCAGCGGTACGGAAATCTGACCAAGAGATCAATTCCGAACCAGTGGCACGGAATACTCATACCTTTTTACTGCCTTGGACGCATTATCTCATTTTGATGCGAGAAAAGAATCCGCAAGCCAGAAAATTTTATGAAATTGAAGCTTATAACCAACAATGGAGTAAACGCCAGCTACCTCTGGTTTGCAAGAATGACAATGTGAAGTGTAAAACAGAACATGGATAATTGCAAGAAATCACCGATTAAGGTAGATGGTATATACCTTTTAAGGTGTTTTTATGCAAAAACAAAATAATAAATTATGGATAAGGTAAATGAAATAATGAAACAATGGAATGCTCTTCAGCCTCTTTCTGAAAGAGACAGGGAGCTGCTGAGCCGTCGCTTTACCATTGACTTCAACTACAACAGCAACCATATAGAAGGCAATACTCTGACTTACGGTCAGACAGAAATATTGCTTCTTTTTGGCAAGATTATTGGTGAAGCAGAAGTGAAAGACGTACAGGAGATGACAGCCAGCAATGTCGGTCTGAAAATGATGCGAGAAGAGGCTCAGTTGAATGATGTGCCTTTGACGCAGAATTTCATTCGTACTTTGCATAAGACTCTTCTTCGTGAAGACTATACGGTTTATAGGAATCTTCCGGGTGGGCAGACTACCAGTTATACGATACATGCAGGGGTATATAAAACACGTCCCAATAGTGTCATAACGAGATATGGAGACAGATTTGAATATGCATCTCCTGAGGAAACACCAGCCTTGATGACTGATTTGATTGATTGGTATAACGAGGCTGAACAGTCGGGCAAATTCTCACCTATTGAGTTGGCAGCCATTTTTCATTATCGCTACATACGTATCCATCCATTCGAAGATGGGAATGGGCGTATTGCCAGATTGATGGTTAACTACATCCTCTCCCGACATGGCTATCCCATGATCGTGGTGAGAAGCCGAAAGAAAAATGAATACTTGGAAGCACTCCATAAAACGGACCTTACTGTAGGGCCAACACCTTCACATGGGGCGCACGCTTCAAAGCGAGAAATTCAGCAGTTCTTGACCTACTTCACCAATCTGTTTGTAGAAGAAGTGACATACAATGTACGCTTCTTGACTGAAAGGGGAGAGCATGTATGGTGGTTTGACGGAGAAAGTGTGAAATTTCGCTCCGACACAACCAGCAAAATACTCAACCTGATGTATGCCCATCCGGATATCACCATTTCCCAATTGTCAATAAACACGGGGATTAATGTGGCTTCTGTCAATAAACAAATAAAACAATTAACTACGAAAGGGTATATTCAGCGAGCCACAAATGGTGAGTGGAGGCTGATTATTACACCTTCTATCTGAAGTGTCACATACTATTTATTTGTGCAAAACTTGCAGAATTGGAAAAAAATTCGTAACTTCGCACAATAAACAGAAAGATGACAATGAAAACAAATATCAATGGCCACAAAGCAGCCACAGAAGAATCTATCGCAAGCAATATATGCTCCATAAACAATCAATGGACTATGCCAGGCGAATGGATCAAACAGAAAGCCGTGCAACTAACATGGCCTCACGCCAACTCTGATTGGAGGGATATGCTCGACGAGGTGACAGAGACATTTGTATGCTTGGCTACAGAAATTTCTAAACGACAACAACTGATAGTGGTGACACCAGATAAATCATTGGTGCCTAACCTAAAGAATACTACTATAGTGCAATGCCAAACAAACGACACATGGGCACGAGACCATGCCTTCGTTTCACTCACAAAAGGTGACGAAATAAAACTCATCGACTTTAAATTCAATGGTTGGGGGGAGAAATTCGAAGCATCACTCGATAATGATATCAATAGGCAACTGATAGAGAAAGGTGTAATAAATGGCATCTATTGCAACCAACTCGACTTCGTGCTCGAAGGGGGATCAATAGAGTCGGACAATAATGGTACTCTCTTCACTACTTCAAATTGCTTGATGGCACCACACAGAAACCAACCCATGACAAAACAGCAAATAGAACAACGACTGAAAACAACGCTGGGCATGGACAGGGTGGTATGGATAGATCACGGCATGCTGGTGGGCGACGATACCGACGGACATATAGACACTCTGGTGAGAACGGCACCTGATAACACTCTGGTTTATATGGGATGCGACAATAAAACAGATGAACAGTATGACGAACTGATGAAAATGGAACAACAACTCAAAACTGTTACAAACAAAAACGGACAGCCTTACAGACTGCTCAGACTGCCTTCGCCACATCCTATATACTGCAATGGAGAAAGACTGCCTGCCACATACGCTAATTATCTACCTATAAACGGGGCGGTGCTTTATCCAACATACGCCCAAGACGACAATGATAATGAGGCAGCAAAAGTAATTGCCATGGCATACCCAGACAGAGAGATAATAGGTGTAGACTGCAGAAGCCTAATAAAACAACATGGCTCGCTCCACTGCTGCACCATGCAATATTTCTGAATCAAATAAAAAAACTTATGACTCAGAAAAAAAAACATAAAAAGTGTTGAACGATTAATTTCGATTAACGATGAACTATTAATGAAGAACGATTAACGATGAAACTTGATGAGCTTGCGAATAATCAATAATCAGAAACTTGCTTTAGCTTGATG
>OBLI01000153.1_pt1 | contig 74207 bp, 88 predicted proteins | sample 1519701 | NCBI WGS metagenome assembly OBLI01 (sample SAMEA3663005, study PRJEB22513) | pig gut metagenome | biome: pig gut; feature: pig-associated habitat; material: faeces | place: France | collected 2012
AATGATTCCATTGACATGGTGATTAAGAGACAGAGTCTTGATATTGTCTATGATCACTTCGAGAGAACAATCCTCATGGATCTTGATAGGCATTACATCGAAGCCACACTCATCACAGTCCTTGATCTTGCCTTTAATATAAGATTCAGAAGCTTTGTTTTCTCCAACAGAAATGATGGCAAGACACGGCTTGATAAAACTGGAGCCATAAATAGACTTGATTACTTCCATTTTGGATACGATATCTCTCTTGATAGCTGTTGCTACAGGTTTACCATCGAGAATAGTAACGACGTTCTTTCCAGAAGGGTACTCCATCATAAAAATTTCCTCCTTAAATACTAAGTACTTAGAAGTTTAGGAAGAAGTGGAGAATTAATCTATATAGAATACCCTAATTTGTGTTTGCTTATCTGTTGAAGATGGGTTAAGATAATCATTACCATATCCAAATGCTGGAGCAAATAAATTTTGCCCAGAAGCATTAACTCCAAATATCAATAAGCATGGACTGCCAGCATATGTTTTGCTAAGAACTATAGCTCCAAGTATATTTGTTACATTAATTGGAGTATTAGTATAAGTATCTACATATTTTATTGTAGTTCCTCCAACGCTAGTTATAGCGTCAATATCCGATAATACACCAATAACTCCAATAAGATGCAGTAGATATTTTCACCGATGTATCACTCCATGTTATACCAGAATCTTGCACATTATCAAAGCCACTATCTGATGCTTCATATTTTTCTAATCTAGTATTGGGTCTAATGCTACCAGATATATGTGTCCAATACCCAGAGGATATAGCAAACAATATTACAGGATAGAAATCGCAAGAACATGTATAAGAGCTTCCATTAATAGTTCCATATTTAATCTTAGCTCCAGTAGAAGATGTAGCGCTTTCTAGTGCAGTAATTCTTGTGGAATAGTCTGTCGAAGCGTCAGTTAGCAGAAATAGAAGTAGAGCTTTTGAGCTCTACTTCTATTTAAATTATCTTAATTTTATAGTGAGTTTAATCACTGTTTCGTCTCCAGAAAGGCGCCCCCACACCGTAAGTCTAGTAGTTATTGTACCTCTGGATATTGTACAAGAATCTACTGTTACATCTTGAGGTCTAACTTCACCATTTGGTATTACAGTCAAACTTGCAGATTTGCTAGATATTTTGGTATATCCAGTAGATGCTGTACCAGTAAGTTTAGATCCTTTAGCATATGCTGTATATCCACTTAATATCTGAGCAGCAGTAGCTGTAGCATCTGATGTATCAAGTTGTACAATACTACTTATATTAGTAGCCATAGTACTAAAACTATCACTAGCTGCAGTATTTACTCCCTTGTCAGTGACTGCAGCTGCAATGGCTGTTTTGCCATCACTGACAGATGTTTTTAGTTCTTCAGTAGCGTCAGATAGTTATATTAGAAATAATATATTCCAACAGAAATATTGATATTGGTGAAAACTCCTGATCCTGTATATGTATCATTAGATTTAGTACCAATACAAAATCCTGATCCGTTACATTCATCTATTATTTTTGGAGTGTTCCAAGAAAGATCTTCTACTGTGGTAAAACTCGAAATTAAAGTTATCAATTTATTTCCGCTTAAGTTAGATTTGTCTGTTCCTGCAGCAATTATAATTGACTCAGCGCATCCATCTCTTGGAGATTTTCCAGAGCATGAAAAACTTCCATCAATATATAAAATACGATTAAATGGGCAACTCCAAGTTTTGTTAACTGTATAAGTTTTTTTTCTAGATGATGTAGAATATGAAGCTCCAGATAAAGAAATAGTATATTTCTTGATTGGATATGGTGATGTAGCGTCAGTTGACTGGAAATAAAAGCCACTAGGGAGAAATCCCTAGTGGCAATATATCAGATCTCGTCCAGAACAGACAGAATGGTCAGGCAAGTCTCTTTGATAGCTTTCTTCTTGGCTTCCTTAGAGGGAGCCTCACCACGCTTGGCCAACTCTTTGCCAATAGCATCAGCTTTACGACGGTTATGAGCGCCCTGGGTAGAAGCATCGCGACCAGGAATGTGAGTGTAACGATCCTCTTCATCGCGGCCAGCTTTATCACGGGCAGCCATACCCTTACGCATCTCGAACTCACCCTTCAGATCCTCATCGCTCCACTTAGAGTAATCTTCAGGGCCATGACTCTGATATCTGTTACGCTCGTTCTTCAGAACGCGATCAGATTCACCAATAGCAGAGAGCATCTGGTCACAAGCTTCCAGCATGTTGTCCAGAATATCTTCACGGCTAGCAGCCAGCTCCTGCTCATTGATGGCATCGACATCATAAATAGCCATAATATATTCACCTTTCTACATGTAGAGTTGGATTGTTATCCATTACTTATAAGTTTTTGCATTTCGAAGATCTTTATCTTTGAGAGCTTTAGATCTCTGTTCAAAGTCAGTCTTTCTCTCATTTTCAGAATTCTTCTCATTGGTATTTTTCCAGTTGTCTATTTTCTTTCTAAGATTTTTGGCTTCATCTTTGGAAGTGTAGCCTGATTTAACATCATCAGAAACATAGCCATTTTGGACATCGGCTCTTTTCTGAAAATATTTTCTGCTGTCTTTTCTATCTTTTTTGTTAAGCTCCGAAAGAGATTTCTTGATAGCTCTTTCAGAAGTCCTATTGGCTGCAAATCTGTCAGCTTCGAACTCTGTAGCATTGGCATGTGAGTTGATGCCATTTTTAGAGTATTTCTCGGCTTTTTCGTAATCATTGTCTCTCTTTTTCTGAGTATCTTCATCTGGAACTGTAAATTCATATCCAGATTTATTGTTGAGACGGCGATCGATTATCTTTTTAATCTCATCACGAGATTTAGATCTATCTATTTCACTGTGAATACTATATCTGGATTTTGGAGCCATAGAGTGAGCAATTTGACGCAGATCATCGATATTATCAGAATTTATATCTTTCCCTGTAAGATCTTTTCCAATATTTTCGATATGCTTGTCAAAGTATTTAATCGATCTCTTATTACGATCAACTGTTCTGTTGTCAGGATTAATATTGTGAAGATTTTGATGACCAATTTCATGTTGCAGAACGGCGTGACGCCGTTCTCCTTTATGAGATCCTTTAAGATTATATACTTCTTTTCCAATGTAGATTTTGCTGTCCTTAGAATTTGTTACAGCACTTGTTTTATCAGAATCAAAATCAACACGATATTTCTTGCCCTGTTTGTCAGTAATGGTTCCAGTAGAAGAACCAGGTTTATCTGGTTCGAAGTTATACTTTTTCTTAATAGCTCTCTTAGCGTATTCTTCACGAGTTTTCTTCTCGTTAAGAACCATGAGCTCTGTATATGACTCATTGAAAATAGCCATAACTATTCTCCTCTCTTTATATTACTATTAATAAAAAGTAAATCCAAAAAAAAAACGATTTTGACATTGATTTAAAAGATATGATAGTTTCTCATAATTAAATATATCCCCTCTAGGCTTGTCACCTAGAGGGAGATAATTGTTGTTATATTTCATCCAGAACAGACAGAATGGTGAGACAGGTCTCCTTAATAGCCTTCTTCTTGGACATATAGTCTTTAATGACCTCTTTGTTATGTTGAGAATCTCCAGGAATCTTCTTTGAAATGTGGCTATCACCTTCAGGGCCACTTGTCTCTTTCTTCCAGTTTTCTTTATTCTCGCGAGCTTGACTGAGTCTGCGTTCACGGGCTCTTGCCGCTGCTCTCTTTTCGGCTTCACTATCTCCATGAGGAGTTACAGGTCGGCCATACCAACTAGGATCTTTAACAAAAGATCCTCCTCTAGCTTTATCGAGTTTGTCTTTCGAATCGATAAATTTACTCTCATAATCTGCGACTTTCTTTGCTCTTTCTTTATTGTCTTTCTTCTCATCATAATTTGAGAGAAAGTCGTCTCTTTCAGCCTTAAAGGCTTCATAATCAGAGTTTGTCTGCTTCTTAAGGCGATTGATATATCTCATTCTTGCGCCTTCGTCAAGCTTACAGATAGACTCCATCATAAAATCACAAGCTTCAAGCATGTTGTCCAGAATAGAATCGCTATCTGTTCCAGAAATATCTTCGCTATGTTCCATAATAGCATCGACATCATAAATAGCCATAATATATTCGCCTTTCTATTTACATATTCAGGTAAGAGGAATCATTATTTAAATGTGGCAAAAATAAAATACATTGGGAGAGGAGCACTAAGCCCCTCTCCCTTTGCTTTAGGTGATAATCAGATTGATCCTTCCAATGATGCTTACAATCATGGCCTTCTCACAGGTTGTCCTCCACACTGGAATCCAGATATGGACCTCAGACTGCTGACCAGTAATTGGATCGCTCATCTTCTTGTCATAGAGCTTCCTTAATTTGTCGCATACACTGGCAACCTTCTTCTCAGGGAAACGTTTGATCGTCTTTTCCAGGCCATCCAAGAACTTTACAATGCTTCCATACAGGCCCTTCTCACTGGGATCTTTCTTATTGCCAAGCATCTTGACATTCTTCCTGATAAGCTTCTCATCCTGGTGGCGATATACCATGATCAGGTCATCGTCATAGGTTTCCATGAAGGTTTTGTCATCTTCACCATTCACGAAACCCTCCTCGTACTCGGCTCCAATAGCAAAGAAGCTGCCAAGAGGAATTACCCAATCACCATTGGTTGTGAAGTTGCTGCAGTATGTTTTGAAGTCAATGAAATCGACTTCATCTCTTACAAACACAGCCTCACAACCAGTGAGCTTACGCTCTTTGTTCTTTCCAAACATCACTTATTACTTCCTTTCTGTTATGCAAATATTTAACTCCTTCAAGATACGAATTCCTTTTGCTTTCATATCTATCACTGATATAATATCTGCCTGAAAGGAAGCAATTTTTAATCGATTTTGAACCCCATAGACTCAAGTTCTTTGATCTTCTCACAGATTACTTTGTAATCACCGGAATTAATACTCTTCAGAGAGAATCTTCCGGTTACTCCACTCTTACGAAGTTCATCCTCATATTCCATGAGAATATCTTTGATCTCTTCTTCATCCATAGTATTCAGAATATCGAGAATGGCATTGCTGACAGTGGAATACACGTAGCTCTCCTCTTTGCTCTCAAAAGAGTCAAATCTATCTGTCATTACAGAGATGAACAGATTACAGAATTGATCATTGAAAGTCTTAGAGAAGATGTTTACAACCATCTGCTCAGTCATCACACTCGGAGCAACATGCTGCATTGCTCTGACCATACGTCTGATATTTCGTCTCTCATCTGTAGAGGAGTTACGATTGACGACAATCCAAAGAGCAATATTTTCATCCAATCCCAAACCAGATAGGATGTTTACCATCTTCTTATTCAGTTTGAGAGCAATCTTGTACAGAATTTCTGCACATTCGAGCTTGTAGATCACATTCTTTGAAGGATTGATCACATAAGCCCTATAGACACGATTGAACCGATTCGTATATTCTCTATTGAGAGAGATATTGGCCATATCCATAGCAATGAGAAACTCACGATCGGTTATAATCTGTAACGGTTTTGCCTTTCTGTCTACAGCAGATGAAAGCAGTGTGATAATGTTGTTGGAAACAAAATCACACATCTCAGCATATCCATACTGAGGGATACGTCTTCTGATATCCAGAAAAGAATTATACAGAATCTCTTCAGGAGTCATCAGACTTTCTCTACTTTTGACTTTAGGCATTACTGTTACAGAAGGAGTAAATTTTACATCCATGAGTTATACTCCTTTTTTATAAAAGTAAGAATTGTCTTTATTTCTGTAGATGCACATCGTTTTGAAGTTTACATCTTCACCATCATCATGGTTGACGAAACCTTCAGACATATACTCCCAGTTGTCCAGCTTATCAAGATTTGGTATAAAAGCATCAGCTTCTTTATCGCTGTCTACTTTGGTGATGTATGCATACTCACAGAAAGGAAGGAACTGTTCGTAGATAGATGCCCCACCACAGATAAACACATTCCTTGTGTCCATCTCCAGAATGTTAGACATAGTGATAGCATCTTTAATGCTCTTAGCAGCAAATAGATTTGTTCTTGCAGAGAGCTTGGGATACTTCTCGGGATCTTCGCCACTCTGATCTCTGATAGCAATCAGAGCTCTGTTGCCGATATCTATCAGTTTTCCATCACTAGGAATAGTGTCCTTTGGAGTCATAAACTTGGTGATGGATCCAAAGATATCAGCACTATGCTCAACCTTTTCATCAAGATGAGCCAGCTTACTGGTGATAACAATATTGTTTCTTCCTACAAGAGGTTTTCCTCCAGGAAATCCTTCCATGGTTTTACGACCGTAAATAACAGTCTTGCCATAGGTCTTGTCTTTGAATAATCTCATGTCCTGGGGAATCTTGAAAAGTAATTCACCTTTATTACCGATACCCCAGGAATTGTTTACGCAAGCAATGATATTCATTCTCTCACGAATCCTTCCATCTGAACACCGATACTATCAGCCAAGGATTCAACTCCCTTGAGAAGATCAACATTCTTCAAAGGACAATTCTCATCGATAGTATCAGGATCTACTTTGTAATCCTCATGAAGCAATTGCCAAATGAGCTCGCAGCAATAATGAGGATTGCGACGATAACATCCACTGGTATAATCACCAATATGGATGCATTCTTCACACTTCATAGGAAGCTTGATTGCCATGATAATAGCTCCTTTTTTATACAGCGATAGGAATGTTCTCGATCTGAGGTCCAGTCTCGTAATCCTCAACATAAACACTTGCACGGTTAAAGCCGTAGAAGTTCTTGATATTAGGATTGAGGGTGACCTTAGGAGCAGGATGCTCTTCACGGGAGATCAGCTCCTCAATCAGAGGAACATGACGGTCATAGATATGGCAGTCAGCAATGACATGAACCAGCTCACCAGCAATCATATCACAGCACTGAGCAATCATCATAAGGAGCAGAGAATACTGCACAACATTCCAGTTGTTCGCAGCCAGAACATCCTGAGATCTCTGGTTAAGAACAGCATTAAGAACCATTCTGTCCTTCTCATCCTTCGTAACATTGAAGGTCATGGAATATGCACAGGGATACAGGTTCATATCTTTCAGATCCTGGAAGTCGTAGATGTTGGTCAGAATACGACGAGAGTAAGGATTGTGACGCAGATCATAGATAACTGCATCGATCTGGTTCAGGTACACATAAGCCCAGCGCTCATCGCCCTTGATGACTTCATCGATACGATACTTGAAGCCACTTTCCTCGAATTCACGCAGCTCACTTACCAGACGATCCTTGGTCTCTTCAGTGATCTTGAATTTGTGATGCATATACTGTTTACCGATCTGGTAGCCATATGCCTTGCCGATGCTACCATTTTCATCAGCCCACTCATCCCAAATATGGGAGTTCAGATCCTTGATATTGTTGCTCTGCTTCTGCCAGATCCACAGGATCTCATCAAAAGCGCTCTTGATAGCAGTCTTCCGAAGTGTCAAAGCAGGAAACTCCTTACGGAGATCATAGCGGTTTACAACACCGAACTTCTTGATTGTATAGGCCTTCTCTCCAGTATCAGGCCATACAGGGCGAACCAGTTCACCCTTGGTATCACAGCCGTTATCGATGATATCACGGCACATGGACTTGAATACTTGATCTGCATAAGACATAAATATATACCTCCCATAAATATTATCTCAAAAGAACAGATTATATTTGAGTAAGGGTTTCTATAAAAATAAAAAGTACAGGAGAGGTGGATTGCTCCACCTCTCCTTTCGCCTTTACTCGCCTTTGATTTTCCTTGTAGTTTTGGCGATGAATGGCTCATGCATCAAATACTTGTAGCACATATTGATGTAGTTTTCTAGAGCATCCGTCATGAAGCGTCTGGATAAACCGTAAGGACACTCGATCTCTTCAGAGAAGAGATCAGAGATAACTCCGATGAAGTCGATAGCAGCAAGGACAATCTCACCATGAAGTACAGCTTTCTTCTCTTTGACAGTCAGCTTGCTCATAGCGAGCTTATCATAGTTCATCACGCCAGAGGAGCCAATAGCACTCTGAGTAACAGCGCTACGTTCCATTCTGTAGCAGGTGAATTGGTATCCACCATCAGGAATGATAGCCGCACCGTATTCGAGCTTATCACCATTATAGATGTTCAGCTCGATCAGAGGACCAATCTCGGTCTTCCGCGTTTTCTCGAGTCTCGCTTTAAGCACTTTCCTCATCCTCCTTGCTCAGCTTTTCGATGTATCGCTTTGCGGTTTCCTTGTCTCTGAAAGAGGCCATGAAACCAGAGGGATGACAGAAAGACAGACCATCCTGGTCATACACACCATCAGGATAGGAAATGCCTCTGATCCTTTCAGGGAACAGCTTCTTTGCTACCCCACAGGGATCCTTAACAGTAAGGATCTGGTAAGTTCCCCGCAGACTAGGGCTCCCAATATAGAGCACTTTAGGATCGTCTGCGAAGAATTCATTCACAGGGGCATACTTATCCATGTAGATAGCATTGCCCTCGATGACTTGCTGTTTTGCGATATCCTGAGCCTTAGCAAATGATCTCACATTTTCGATGAACTTCTCAAGAATGGTAGTTGCAACTTCAACAGCCTCAAAGAACTTGGGATCATTGTTTGGATCATCGTCATCCCAGTTCTTATTGAAGATTGAAATTGCAAAAGAGAGAGCATTTCCATTACCACTATTATCGTGATAATCAGTGGGTTCGATGAGCTTACGATCGAGGATCTTATATTCCTCTTCAGTCAGGAATCCATCATGGAACTCCTTGACAACCAGGCCAAATGCAGCATAAGGAACGCCGTCAGCGCGGCGTTTCTTTTCTACATCAGGGAAGTGGTGATCGAAATCACCCTTCCCGATATCGGCCACCAGGTAGCCATTCTCGATTGTCATGAAATCTGCAACCTTAAAGGTGCGGATTACCTTCAGCAGACTCAGGCCGAAATACCGGCGAAGCATCTGCACGTAAGCGACCGTGAATACATCATCGGCGTGAAATACACCTGAATGCACCACGATAGACTTGAGAGCCTTAAACTGGCTCATATTATATTTACACACTAAAGATTCCTCCTTAAATCTTTTCGATATGGATCTTCACCTTGCCGGTAAATCCAATGTACTTGATGAACTCACTGATCTTATCAGCGTCAACCTCAGCATCAATGCTGGTGATATTGAACTGGGTATCAGAAGTTCCAGCCTCAGAAGGTTCATCAGCAGAGTCTTCAATTTCCCTATCAGCAGGGATTACACCTTCCATGACAGTAGCGGGATTATAGAATTCCACCGAAGGAATATCCTTCATCGGAATGAACGTAGTCTTCTCTTCTTCAACGGGCTGAGCAACCTCTTCAACCTGTTTGGTGATAGCAGCGATCTCAACGACTTCAGCCTCGGGCTTTTTCTCGCTGGACTTACGAGTATACTTTCTTCTAACATACTTATTGCTGTTGGGCTCGATCATCTCTTCACGGAACTTGGCTCTGATGATTTTAGCTTCCTTAGAACTGCAGAAATTCTTCATGCAATTTTCAAACTTGAAGCCAATATCATTGAACAGGACATGCACGCTGCTTTTGGAGCATCCCATCATGTCAGCAAAATCGTTGATAGAAAGGGTCTTCGAGTATCTCATATAGATACCATTGATATACTTGAAAGCTTCCGCGGGACTCATTTTCTTCACCTGCTTATAGTGCTTGCGCTTCAGCTTTGAGAGGTCTTCCTTGCGGTCTATATGCAGATTGCGAGGACTTTCACCGGATTCAATCTTTGCCTTGATTTCTTCAATCTCCAGCCTATAGATATGCTGGATATCGTTGGAAGCTTTTCCGGCGAAGAAGATACCAAGTCTATTAGCTTCTGCATTAACGACGCGAATATCTGCATTGAACATCCAGGACAGAGCATTGATGCTGATGCCAGGATATTTCTCGAGCATTGACTCGATGTATTCCTTTCTCATGCTATCACTGATCTGATTGAATTCTACCCAGGTCATCGGATAGCCGAGGGTGATCTTGTAAGAATCACCGCACAGCTCGTTGTAGCGAGCTTTGTCAGCAGCATAGTTTGCCTTCCGCGGAGGCTGGTGGTAGATGATCTTTTTCTTAGTGGCGCTGTCTTCGATCATCTGCTGTGCGGGGGTGGGGATAATTTCGGGCTTGGTAACGATAGGAACAATGGCTTCGCTTGTTTTCTTGGCTTCTGTCATTTTGAACATTCTCCTTTTTCAATACTATAGGTTTTGATATTTATTTCTTCTCGAGATATTTACTGGGAATCGCTAAAGTCTATCCTCCTTTCACTGTTATAATATCTGCTTGAAAATTAAATTTAAAGGGCTGCAAGTATTTCATTGCAGCCCAATAAACTCACAGGATATTACCTTCCTCATCCACCCAGCCGAGCCGGATGAAGAAGTCCTTCCAGTTCTCGTTCTCATTGAGAACGATAGCGCCCTCGTAACGCTCGGGCCCATCAATCCCTTCATTGATGCCAGCGATAGCATCGTACATGTTCCTCATCTGAGGGATGATAAAGCGGGTCTTCTTGTCAGAGGTTACATATACCTTCTCGAAGTACCCGTGTTTATCTAACACCTGCTGCTTCTTTGTTCTCTTCGGAACAGTGAACGTCTCCAGTCCCATAAATGTCTTCCTTTCCATTGCAAAAATATTTAACTCCTTCAAGGCCAGTTTGCTAAGAGTCTAGTCTATCACTGTTATAATATCTGCCTGAAAAAGAAAGGAATTTAAGTGGGGAGAGCTCAAAGCTCTCCCCATCTTTTACAGTCTTACAACGTTTGAATAGTTTGCTTTCTTGGTAGAGAATTGTGCAATACCAGCACTCTTCAGAGGGAAGCCAGACAGATTGTTATTGATGATTTCATCATAATCAATCAAAGGCTTCACAAACTCAGGCACAGGAAGATCCTTCGGCAAAGCTATAGATTCAAGTTTACCTTTGAATACATCCTTGATCTTTCTACCTTCGAGCACAATCTCACAATGAGGATCAAGAAGTTCCATAATCCTCTGATAGTTTTCAGGATACTGCTCTCTGATAATTTCAAGAGCTGCTTTATCTGTATGAACCTTAATGATATCCAGAGGATTTCTATCGCCAAGATCGAATCCAGGTAGAGCACCCTTGATGTGGTTCCAAGCCATAGCAGCTTTCACACCCTGGATTCTTGTGGGTTCATCATAGTTATCCATGGACTTGATTACTGCAGGCTTGTAATACTTCTTGGAACCAGACTTAAGATCATTGTAAATGGTCTTCTCCAAGATTGCAATGTCCTTGATCAGTTTAATCTGATCAACTTCATCACAGGTTAAAATGTCTTCCAATAGAATCTTCTTAAGTGCCTTCTGAGTATCACGAGAGATAGAAGACTTGGTCAGACACTCGATACCCTTAGCATCCAGTACGCCGCTTCCAAGATAGTTACCCTCTTGGAGAATCTGAAGAGACGCATAGTTCTTCTTCACTCGAGTCAGCATGATACGAGACATATAGAACTCGTTCTTCATATTGATCTTGCAGAACTCTTCACCTCTGAAGGATCCAGACTGCTTGGTGAAGTCAAGCATATAGAGATTGATTACACTGGACAGAATATAACACATGATATTCACCAGAGCAAACTTCATATTGTCCTGGGGAATGATCTTGGTTACATCGATGGCTCTCTTCTGCTCAATGATCTCCTGATTGTAGAAATCGTAATCGAGTTTATCCTCAAGATATTCAATAGCCTGAAGTTCACTCTGATCTGCTACATCACCAAAGGAGTCTGTCTTCATATACCTGATAGCAGGAATCTTGTTTGTTGCATTGTACCACTCAGGAGTTTCAGTATCTTTCCAGAAGAAGTCTTTCTCTTTCTCTTCAGCTTCGATTAATTTGAATACATCAATCTGCTGATGAATGATAGGACAATCGTACTGAGACAGATACTGAATATTGTAATGGTACCATGCATCCAAAGATACGAACGAAGAGTCTGTATCAGAGACAACAGACACAGTCTTGATCATCTCTTTATTTCTCATCATCCGGTCGATATACTGGTGGCAGTAGAATACATACTCCAATAGATAATCCCTCAATTGATCGAGATCTTTTACAATCTCCTTAGGAGGATTAGCTGGCTCGATATAAGGATGCTGCATCTCAGTAATGATCTTGACCATGAGATATCTCGGAAGAGGAAGATCCATGAAACAATACAGATTATTCTTGTAGAACAGTCTGTTCAACTCAATCTGACTACAATTCTGGATAATACGATAGACAATATCCATATCTTGTTCTGTAGGAATATATTTGTAACCACAGTTCATCATAAGCTTATTGAAACACTCTTCAATAGTTACAAATCCCTCATATCCCAATACTTTATAGTCATCATACTTCCAGTCAGAGTATTCCATTCTCACATTGTCGATGAAAGTTAGAATATCATTGAGAGAACCAAACTTGACATTGTTGCCCAAGAATCCTTCGAAACACAGAATAGCAGAACTGATAAGAGATCTACCAGTAGAGGTTACTGCAGGGGCAACATTCAAATCGAACAGGAAGGACAGATACAAGCCAATAACGCCATAGATCGCTTCTTCACACGAGTCGTTAATTCGTGCAGTTCTCTTATGAACTTCCCTTGCTTGATACAAGGAGGCGAGACTATATCTTTACCATGCTACATCTCTGTAGTTTAGGTACACCAGATTTCGAGATCACTTGATCTCTACACGGCTACACTCATCGCCGTTAGTCGTTGAACCTCTGTTAAGTCTAATCTCATTAACCTCGGCTACATAGGTTATACCTCTTTTGATATTTCCAATGTAGTCTCTGTTGTTTTTAGAGTCTTCCATTCCAATATTTTTTAAAATGTCAGAATATCTTTCACCATTATCTAATCCACATACAATTTTCTCTAATTGTAATTGAGAGAATGCTGATCTATAGTTATTTGTTCCATCGTTAGGGTAAGCCAAATACTTTCTAGAGTTATTCTCTTCCTGATCGGTCCATTCAAGATTATAAAGCTTATTACACTGCTTGTCCATATTAATATGATCAATAGTATATTCATCTTCATTTTCTATAGGATCAAATGTGGACTTTACTAATCTATGAGCTGTGACATTTTTGTACTTCGGATTCTCCTTTCCAGTTACCAAAGCGTATGCCAGATATCCGGAATTTATGAGCCTTGGAGAAACAAATTTGCCATGTGCATTAAACAATTCTCCCTCGGAATTTATTGTATAATACCCAGGTTTCACTCCATCATATGTCACAGGCTTGGTTTGACAATATCTGATTGCTTGAAAACCAGAATTATCAAAATAGATTAGATTTAATGGTTGAATAGATTTTGTATAGTCCAACCTTCTTCTCTCTATATAAGATCATCCTTTTCAAAAAGTTTTTTGGAATGGAAAGTAACTTAACATCTGGCTGCTGATTTGCCTATTGTAAACTAGAGTTAGGACTTACTATCATCCTTCTCTAAACTCATCCACTTGTTTCTGCTTTCGCTCCTCTTAGAGGCTGGTGAGTATTAAGGCATTCCAGCAATTTCTTGGTGTGCAACCCTGAGACTTTCGACCCAGGTGGGCTATCTTCTAACCATTGACATCTATCTTGTCCAGTGCTTGAAGCAAATTGAAACGTTCAAACATCTCTGACCCTTTCGGATATTTGAACATCTCCTTTTTATGCTTCTTTCTCAAATCCAGAAAGTTCTGAATCACTCGTCCCATAGGATTCGGAACATCTCCATGTCTTTTAAACATGGTTCCATAGGACGTGATGATAGGTTCTCTCTGTGCAATATAATCCAAGATTTCCAGTGCCGTCATCTCGATTGTCTTGCACGTATAGTTGTTCTGAATATTAAGATTGAAGTTCTTAAATCTCTTAGAGATAGAGTATTCCACAGCAGCTTCTATATCCTTGGCATCCATATGAGGATACGCTGACTTGATTACTCTCGTCATAGTATCTCGATATTGATGTAGAGACTGATGCTCGGAAACTACAAGTCTATCCATAAAATTATCACATCTCCCCTTGAGAATTGTACAAAGCTCATTATTAAAATATTGAGCCCAGGGTACAAATGTACCCTGGGCCAAAACATGCTTATCTATTACAGACAGGGCAAGTGTTGGTGATCGTTCCAGCCATATCCTTGTAGAAGCCGTAGGTATTACCCCACTTCTTCATAGCGCTACGAGTAGCTACATCAGGAATAGCATTGAGATCGATAGGATCGAATACCAGGATGAAGCAAGGAGTACCATGATGGTCCTCATCATACTTCAGATGGTTGAACTTCCTGCAAGCTGTGAACTGGAAGTTGACGATTTCATTGTTGATGAAATCATCGAACTCGTTCGACTTCTGAGAGAACAGCCGAACCACCTTGACGTAAGGGGTGAACAGAGCCATTCTCTCCTTGAAGTTCATCTTATCCCAGCCATCGATCAGCCACTTCCAGCGGCTCAGATTTACACTGCTATCATCCTGAGGGATGCAAGGACAATCAGGATTTACCTGAACTGTCTGAGAAGCAGGGCAAAAGAATTCACCGCCACGTTCTTGCTCGATGTAACCAGCCATAGTGCTTACTCCTTGGTATGATCGCTCTCACCGAGGACCTGATACTCTTCAGCATTGGACTGCTCATCCCAGAAGAACAGGGTGTTGTACTTATCGACGATGTCGATAGCACGGTCATGCAGCTCCTTCTTGAAGGAGGTCTTCATGCGCTCCTCGATGTACATGATGCGGATATTGATCCGATCGCCAGAGACGTACTTGTTGTTGCGAGCGTTGGCCAGCTCCATCAGCAGATAGCTGTACTGAGAGACAGCCTTGGTGTCATCGGCAGAAAAGCCCTTGACATTGTTCAGCTCGTTCAGGATCTCCTTCATGGTGATCCGGTTGGACTTCTTCTCACTCTGCAGCCACTGATCCAGGAACTCGGCGATGCTTTCGATCACGTCCAGATTCTTACCCTGCAAAGCCAGCTGGGTAGCCTTGATAGCCTCGTACTCTTCCTTGGTACGACGGTTACCGTTGGTGTTGTTCTTCTTCTTGCCGTTGTTCATCATCTTGCCCATAAGTCATCATTTTCCTTTCATTAGCGAAAAGCAAAGCTTTTCCGAATTATACAGTGTCTTTCACTGTATATATTAGTAGACTGCTCTGTGTGTTTTGATTGAACTACTTTATAATAATTAGGTGGTTAGATTTGTGATACGATAAGAGCTCAATCCTATCACTGAAATCAGTCACGAGTATAATATCTAACCATCCTAAAATTTTCTACGTAGAAAGGAATAGTTAACTATGGGCGTTTATTCTGAGAACTTCCATGAAGATGAAGATTTTGGCATCGATATGGGTGCTCTCGTCGAAGCTTTCGTTATCGACGATCTGACTCATAACTACGGTGAAGAGACCATTAAGGAGTTCTGTGCTCCCGGTGGTGTAGGTGAGGCCTTGCTGGAGGCCAAGGTTCTGTCCAACAAGCGCACTATGGTGCGTCTGTCCAAGGAGACTGACCTGGAGCGTCGTAAGGTCATCGCTGCCATCCAGATGGCTCGTGCCAAGCATGATCCTCTGTACAACAAGCTGGTCAAGTACAAGCTGCTGTTCAAGCAGACCCGCCAGAAGATCATGGCGAAGTATGGCTCCAAGGCCACTCGTGCTGCCATCAAGGGTCAGAAGGAGTACATCAAGGCCATGAAGGGTGTCAACCTGACCAACTCTGGCTCTGGTGCTTTCCTGACCCAGGATCCCAACCGCTAAACTTCATCAAGTACCCCAGTAGGTTTACTCCTACTGGGGTATTTTTCAACTTTATAGTAATCGAAAGTCTTGAAGAGAAGGGACTGAAATATATGCATGTGCCTAATCCTCTCGGAGGTATTCCTCTTATTTTGAGAGATGTAAACACAACCAATCCTCGCAGGGGAGAACTCCTGTTTGATTATACCAATGCCGATCTTTATTATGTAAATAAAGAGACTGGCAAGAAAACCAGACTTGCTGACTCCATTTATCAGAAGATCATTGCTTCTAAGTTGGAAAATTCTAGGATTGAAGTTGCTCATAGCGACTCTCCTGAGTCAGCAGAAGATCCTGCTATTCCTGAAGTAGCAGACCGTAGGATGAACACTTGGTATATGAACATCACTAAGCGAGAAGCTAGAGCTGATGAGGCAAGTGAATCATCCAATTAATATGTTGTCCTTGGTAGTGTGGTAGCTACCTTAGACATATTTGTTTTCATTCATAGTTGCCTCCAAAAAGAATCACAAAGGATAGGAGGAAGGGTTTATAGCCCTTCCTCCAATTCATTTCTGTTTGATATTGAAAACTCCATTATTTTGTTTAAAGTGAGTAGCCTTGTATCTTGCAGTGTGAGTTCTGCTATTGAAAGGAACTGCAACCTTTCCGAAGTTGGATCTATAAACGATCTTCTCTTCTCTATTCAGAACAGCACAGCAAGGATTCTTATTACACATAGCCACAGCTTCATCCATATTAGGAGTTCTCAGAAGCTCATTGCCATTACGAGTATTACAGACAATGTAGATCTCGCCCTTTTTCTTAGCATCTTCTTTCTTTCTAAAAGTTTTCACCTCGGAAAGAAAGATAGATAGAAGAGTAGACATATCTCTAGCTCCCATGTTTACAGAGTTGGAGATGATGACATTGATATCAGCTTTATCAGAGTACCAGATGCTATTCTCTCTAGCCTCTACAGTGTAAGGAAGCTTAGCAAACTTAATAGCAGCCTGAAGAATGTTCTCCTCTTCTTTGGTACGAACCACAAAGTCTACTCCAGTGATGTCAGTGAATACACAGAACATCTGGCAAGGAGTGATATTGGAATGAATTTCAGAAATACTATTGCCTAAAAGTAAATCTACTGGAAATACATCGATCTTTGAAGGGATATCTTTTCCAGTATGATTGTCAAAGGCAAAGATTTTAATGTTCTTCATACAGATCCTCCTTAGATATTGATGTATCCAAGGATGAGAGTAGGATCTTTGGGATTACTATTATTCTTCACTCTAGTGATCTTTGCTCTGTTGTTTACGACAGTATTGTCGTAGAAATAGAAGGTACCAGTGAGAATGCAGTAAGGCTGCTTATCGATGGCTTTTCTGAACACAGGGGTATTGTCCAGAATTACAATCTTCCCAGGGATAGGATGGACAACCTTCTTCATTCCATCAATAGCGATGGTAGGCTCTTCCTTCTTCTTATAGAAGTCAACCCAGGGATCTTCAAACAGTTCCCCATCGTCATCGATATAGATCTTGTAACCCTCATGCTTCATAGCTTCCTCTTTGCAGTCAGCATAATTGGGAGAAGCAAAGATCTGAGTATCAGGACGATCCCAATCGAGTCTCACTCGATAGATGTGATCTTCGATGATAGGAACAGCCTCGTAGGTGACTTCCTCTTCAACAGTCTCAGCAACCTCTTCTTCAACAATCTCATCAGTAGCAGTTTCTACTACTTGATTAGCATTATCTACTAAAGGTCTATTGACATGAATATGTCGTCTATTCTTAGACATTCTATTGTCCTCCTCTTGGATAGATTTCTTCAACTCTTCATCCCAAACAAAGAGTTCATATTTCTCAATGATGGTCTGAAGTCTTCCAGCATACCAAGGATCTTCTCTCCTATTTAAGTATGCTTCCATAAATCCAGCTCTAACCAAACGATTAGTGCTTTCTTTATAATCGGTGCATCTTACAAGACACTCGTATCTGAGAGGCCCATTTTTGGACCTTCTAGAAGACATCAAAGTTGAAATGAAGTCATTTACGCTATCTTGATGACTACCATACACCCTATAGAGAGAAGAGCCGATTTCAGTGCATTTTTCCACAGAATCATAGATCTTCTTGGTACTTTTGGAGAAACACTTTCCATACCAATTCTCTCCAACAGAAAGCATATACACGTTTCTTGTATACTGGAACAGAGGATTGGTTCCCCAATTTGAAATGTCAATGGCTAAAGCAGCCATTACAGATGGAGCTATCTTCTCTTCAACAGATCGTTTAATGCAGACAGGCTTGATCATGTTGAGAAACATAGTCTCATTGCTCGTGAGCTGCATAAATAACCCTCCATATATAATAATTACTAGGATGTTTTGGAGCATTCATTTTTATGATTTCTTAGGCAGATATTATAATAGTGAAGAATGTTAGCATACAATCTTCATAATAAAAATATCTGGAGGAAATAATTATGGAACAAATCAAAGTACAAGGAGTATATCAAGAAACAACCGGTGAAGACACGACCACATATGGTCGTGAATTCGACGAAAGTAAATTTGGTGGAAATAGATCTGAAAAATAAACAACCAGGTAGGACCTTTACGGGCCCTACCTGTATTAATTTTATTTTTTAACGACGACGATGTTTGCCATGAGCATTGATGTTCACCTGACGGCGAGCATTACCCTGACTATTGATGGTAGTAGAAGCAGTGCTGGTAGAAGTGGTTATAGGCTCGGCATTTGATACATCGAAAGCAGGCTCTTCAGTCACTTCTGCAGTGTCAGTGGAATCGGAAGCAACGGTAGTGACACCAGTGATAGTGCCAATACCAGAGCCTTTGATAGCATCTCCAACGGTCATGCCAGTGACGAATGCTTCATCGATCTTAGAAGGATCGATTTTAGTTGCATCCTCTGATACTTCCTCAAGAGACTCTTCAGGCAGCTCATCCTCAGAAGCAGTCTCTACAACTTCAACCTCTTCATGAGTGTCTTCGTCTTCCTCGACTGCCTCATCTTCATGAGACTCAGTCTCCTCAACAGACTCTTCATCCTTCACCTCAACATGAGGAACAGAATCTCCAATGATGGAAGGGCCAAGATCTACAGGGTTATCAAACAGATCCCGCAGAACTTTCACAGTGTCTTCGTCGGCACTCTCGATCTTCTGTGCAGAAGGAATCTCAACCTTATCGGTAAAGATCTTATGCTCATACTTTTCAACATCCTCGTCAGAGGGAGTAAGAGCATAGATGCTTTGCAGAGTGGCAGTATCGCCACACATAACAGAGCGCCACTCATCCAAATGCTTGACTTCCAAAGAAGTCACATCATTGATTCGCTTAGCGATACCAAAATGAACATCACACATGGTGATCATAGAATTCTTTACGTTCATCAGGTTCTCTCTGGAGATCATGCCTCCACGGAGAAGTATATTGGCCTTGGTATCAGGAAAACGAATATCTTTCAACTCGGTAAAGCCATTCATATTTAACTCTCCTTATGTTAAAATATGGTTATCCATTTACTGTTTGGTTGGTAGATTAGAAATCCATAGAGGGTTTCCCCTCTATGGACTTTTTTATTTTTAGACTTTCTCGACAACGTTGAAGGTGTTCTTAGTGTCAGGAACAGCTTCGTAGCCCTTAGCAATGTACTTAGCGTCAGGCTCGCGATCGAAGTGACCACCAAACAGGAAGCCAGCGCAATCGGTGTCAGCAAGGGTCTTGATGTCACCGATGAAAGCGCCACTGTTAATGGAGATCTTGGTGTCTTCAGTAGCGGTGGGATTATTCTGAGGATTGCCCTCGAAGAAGGCAGCATTACCGATGATGGTAGAATCATCAACCAGTACATTGATATGATGCTTGGTGGTATGCTGAGCAATCGCCAGACCGCAGTTCTCAGAGGTGGTGCCAGAACCATTGGGCTGCATAGTAGCTTCTGCCTCGGCGTTGCCAACGATACGAGACTTGTAAATCCGCAGGTTACCAGCACGCTGCTCCATACCGACACTGCTACCAACAACAGTAGCATTGGAGATCATGACATCGAAGTTACCAGCGATATACATGCCGACGCCAACAGTGCCCTCGGTAGAACCAGTGAAGGACAGAGTGCCGCTCTTAACAACACCATTCACATATACACCAATACCATCAGCAGAGCCATCGTTCTGGCCAACGCAAGTACCAGCGCAGGTGATATTGATATTGTAAGACGCCTTGTCAGCGAAGATACCGGTCCAGCCCATCAGGGTGATGCCACTGCCGACGAACAGATCAACATGCTTCTCAGGATCAGTGTTAATCATGACAATGGGAGCAAAGTAAGGAGAAGCCTCCTTCAGAGTGCCATTGCCGACTACGTTCAGAGTAGTGTTCTCCTTGACCAGGATATAACGGCCCAGAGAGATAGTGGCACCATTGTTGATGATCAGGGTGTATTCCTTGCCATCAATCAGGTTGATCTTCTTATCACTGGGCAGCTCGCAGGACTTGTTGACATGGATAGTTCCACCCTTGCCATTCAGAGCAGCAAAGGCATCATACAGGTTCTCATATCCAACACCATCAACGTCAATAGCGTTGATATCGTCAGCAGGATTCAGAACCTTGGCCTTCATCATATTGTCAAAGGTCTGTTCAACGTCGCCAGACTCGCCATCAATGGTCAGCTTACCAACGATGGTCAGGAACTTCTTGTTCACTTCAGACTCGTCAGCGCCCATGAACACGAAATTGTTACCATCAACAATTTCATCACCGGTATCCAGGAACTTCAGCTCAGAGTAACCCTCAGCAGAAGCAGCGGTCATATCGAACTTGAAGATCATCCAGTAACCATTCTTGTCGATGGTATCAGGCTTGGGAGCTTCCTTGCAGTTGGTAACCTTCAGCAGGGTACCAGCGAAGATACCGTGAGCGAAAGCTTCATTCATCTGAACAGCTTCAACAACAGCATCCTCATCAGGATCAGAAACGAACTGCTCGATCTTCTTGATACCGAAATGCTCATCGGCTTCAACAGTAGGAGCTTCACCGGCAGCAGCCAGGGCAAACTGCTCTTCAAAGGTATCCACATCGATGGGATAATACTTACCATCAACCACCAGGGAAACATAGCAAGTATCAAACATAGACAGGATATAACGAGCGGTGATGTTTTCAACTTGGGTCAGGAAATTGCCCTCATTGAAGATTACCTTATCAACGGCTTTACGAGTAGTATACTTAGGCTTAAGGGCTACAGTTACTTTAGCCATAGTATTGTCCTCCTTCAGAAATTTTGAATTAGTCTTCGTCATCGAGATCAACATCGTCGATCTCAGGATCATTGCCTACAGCTGCATCAAACAGCTCATCGTCCTCGAAGGGATCATGCATGATGTCACGTTCTGCAGCGAGAACATCATCAGCATCCATATCGGTGATGTCAGCGCCAGGAATGCTACCATCATAATCGATAGTAGTATCAACCAGGTCTTCACTCTCATCAGTGGTGATCTCTTCTTCAACGGTGGGCTGATGAGCGGCCATATCAGCAATGGCCTCTGTAAACTTGGGATCGCTCATGATAGCGCAATCGATCTCATCGTCAATGCCTTCGACAGCATAGTTGAACGGAGTTTCATTGTTAAGCATGATGAATTAACCTCCTTCTTTATTAGTCAATATCCATCGCCATAGCGATGAGGTCTTCTTCATCAAGTCCATCGTCGTCTTCACTATTCAGAAGAGCCATAGCGATTTCTCGCTCCTCTTCCTCGGTGAGACCATCTTCATTCACTTCAGAGGATTCATTGGTGAACAGATGAACTTCGGTGCTCTCTTTAGCCACAGCTCTATCCTCAATAACGCCGAGAATGATATCGTCAGAGTTATCGGTAAAGCTACCGAGGTCTTCGAGAGCATCCTGCATCTGAACATCTTCCTCAAAGAGACTGTCCAGTCTGCTACTCATTGTAGTATTCCTCCTGATAATTATTTGGTCTTTGCGATGCTAGTCTCAGGACTTCTAGCCATGAGATTCTTGATATAGAACTCGAGAACGAAAATAGCCATGGGGATAAAGAAATAGTTCTCCATGTTATTCTCACTCTCAATGATTCTCTCAAGAGGAATAATGTCCTGAGTAGTAATCTCGTCATGATAGTTAAAGTACTTTACAAGCAGGTTATACTTGCCGTACCTACTATCGTAATCAAACAGCTGATCTTCCAGAATGTGACCGATGACCTGAGGATCGATGATATCAATAGCAGGAGCAAACATCTCCGCTACAGCATCAGGAGCATTGTAAGTAAGCTCAAAGTAGTCCTCATATCTGGTACCAAAGATGGTTCCAGGATCACCGATATAAGAGGCTGCAGAGCTATGTTTACAAGCAGAGAGCTCATCCTTCTCTCTAGTCTCAATCACTTTCCAGATAGATCTGGCATATTTGATGTTGAATTCAGGTCTCAGAGTTGTCTTGTGATCAAGAAACTCGTACTTCTCTCCACTGTTATCCAGGATCTTGTTCCGAATACAGAACTCGATCATGTACGGATCATAGAAAAAGTCCGAATTCATACTAGCCTGAGCAACATGATACAGATATACAAAAGTGTAAGTCTGAACCTTGTTATTGAAGTAGAGACCCTTGAAAAGCTTTTTCATGTTAACGGCAGCATCATCGAGATTCTTGCACACATCGAACTTTCTAGAGGCAAGAATCGGTGAGTATTCTGTACCTACATTGCCAGAGACGAAATTGAACTCGTCTACGACATTCTGTTCAATGTCTTTGTCATTATTACGATACAGAGTGTACTCAATCTTCCAGTAGTTAGATCCGTTATCGAAGGTATCCATCGTAGCGGAGTTTACTTGGAAGAGATAATGCTGCTTAACCATATTGATCACAAAGTGATCACCAGGGTAAGGGGTAATTGTTCCAGGAAGAATCACAGCATCGCCAGAGATATCGGAGGATCCGACACCGAATTCTCCATTTTCCAGTGACAATGCCACTCTATCGATTCCATACAAATAAAAGTCATGAATCAAGTTGTACCTGATAGGCGACTCTTGCCCTTGAATAGCATACGGAATCTTGAGAGTATCGTCTAAGGTAGTCCTATTTTTGTTGATATTGTAGTAATCAACAGGAAGACCCTTCTTATCGTTGAATAAGTAGAACGGATTCTTCAGTAGATCGGCCTGTAAATCAATTACAGACTGAGTCATGTTAAGATGACTGGTGTTAAGGAGTCCCATAACCGTATCTACCTCCAATAGAATCAAAGATTATAATTTATATTGATGTTCCGCCTACCCATTGGACTGGAGGTTACTTGTTATAGCACCCAATATATGCCGCCTTAGCAACAATATCATCACCAAATACGGGAAGAATGTATTCGGTTACAGTCTTCTCGATTCTTTCATAGAGATCTTTTGAAACCAATCTGGTTCCACAGGTGTTGATCCAGTTTTTCAGACGCATTACTACGTCTTCAGGAGTGTGACCATCGAAATGAGGTGCATGGGGAATCTCAGGAATCTTGAACAGATTCCAATATTCCAGATCATAGTGGTACGTGATCATGCCGTCAGGAGTGGGGGCTCCAACGATAAACATGCCATCGTACATGGTTCCATCTTCATGTTTCTTTGCCTTCCAAGCATAAGGCATACTCATCATGGCAAAAGCAGTCAGAACCATACGATGATCATAGAGATCGTTGAAGGAGTGATAGGTATCAGACAACTCACCAACAGACATACCAGTCTTCTTGACTTCGTTGATCTGATCCTGGATTTTCTCAAGCCTCTTATCCATAATTATTTTCTCTCCTAGCTAAAAAATAAAACAGTTTTGTACTTTTTGTCTCTATCTCTTACAGTAAATCTTCTTGCATTCCTATGATATATCGAAGCATCTTTTCGTTTCTAGCATACAAGTAGTCAAGATAGCTCTTGAATACAAAGTAGCTATCAACAAGCTCATTTGAAGCTTTAGAACCTTTGTTTGAAAGCATTAAGTTCTTTCCAAGGCGATCCATGTCAATAGACAGATGGCCATTGTACTCCTTCATGCAATTAGTAGAATAGGTATAGTCTTCTTCGAATTTCAAGGCTTGAGATTCACAATAAGAGCTCAGATACTTGGAGAATAAGACAGCTCTCTGCTCTTTGTTGATGTCATACCAGAGAATTGAGTTGAGAGGTCTTACTTTCCGAGTATCAATGTTGTACTCGTATCCCTTAGGAGACGAGAAAAGAATGACATGAAATGTCTGCGAGTTATACTTCAATCGTTGGAGAAACGATTCGAAGATTATAGAGTCTTCTTTCTTCTTTTCCATGATTTAATTCCCCTTGGAGTCTAGAGTTTATTTGCTTATGAAAATCCAATGGTTAGGTCTTTACTAAGGAGTTGAATTTACAGGTCTGAGAAGAAGCTCTTCTTTTTCTCTTCCTTAGTCACAGGCTTACTCTTATTTACTCCAACGGAACCAGGTTGATTGATAATATCATCAGGATCTTCCCAATACGGTGCATATCTTGCTGTTGAAGAATAATTTCTATCTCCCAACTTAGATACTGCCATTCCAGGAAGCAATGACATGTAAGACTGAATCATCTGAAATCCCAACATAGTGAGATCACATCTAGAGATTCTATACACCAGTTCGGGCCAAGTTGTCTCAGCACTCAGAACCGTAGAAAACTCTTCATTTATTGTCAGTCTTACTCCCATCTCCAAGGTTTCATTTGCTCTATTCTCAAAGATATCAGTGGAAAAGGTAAGTACAGAATTTGCACTCGGATAAACTGTTACACTCTTAGCTTTATCAGCCAATACATACAGTCTTCCATTCTTCATACCATAACACTTTGCATATCCATCATTGAACTCTTTCATCTTTGCGATGATATCATCCATTGCATATGCTCTGATGAACAGAACTTTACTCCTCATCAAGTTGCTCCCTTCTTGATACTGAGGATTAGGATACTCCAAAGCTAAGTATGCATTAACTCTAAAATTTGCACTGACCAACTCATCGGTATTATGATACTTCGAAGACTTGTAAACAGTCTCCTCGTAAAATCTACGCTTGTTACCATTCTGATCCTTGCTCCCGAGATCAGCAATTACTTTAATACCCACTCCAGGTGCTATGTATTGCATTAAAGGAGATTTAATATTCTCCAATTCAAACAGAAGGTTAAGTCTCTCCCTTTGATAAGTTCCCATAAACGTATCACTCCCAGTCTACTGTTCCAGTAATTGGGTGTGGTTCGTAAAATAAAAATTTAGTGAAGTGGAGGGACCCATGAGGGTCCCTCCACAATTTCACTCTTTACTTAGATGTCCTAAGAATTACTTTTTAGACTCCTTGGCCTTCACCATCTCGGGGCCAGTGTAGAAGAATCCGGGCTGATCCTTCTTAGTGGTATCAGAGGTGGCAGTTACGAAGAACCCATTGGTCATGGCCTCCAGGTTGCTGGGCTCATTTAGAAGCCCGGTGGGATAGGCGCAGAGAACCTTGTTATCACAGACAAGCTGGAAGTTATCAGGATCCTTGAACTCAGACACACGCATCCTGCACACAGGCACCTTGGGCATCTTCAGGATGTTGGAGATATTGGTAACCAGGCGTCTCCAATCCTCGAAGGGAAGACCGACGATATCAGTCCCAGGATTCATGATGCCGCGCATGTCAACCTTATCCAGGTAGGAATACTTGGTGCGGAAATCACTGAGGCAGCGGGGAAGAGCCTCGGTGATAGTCTTCCGCTGATCCTTGGTCAGAGGACCATTGATGGCAGCAGTGACAATCTCCTTGTTGGAGATAGGAATGAAGGTCTCACGACGGATGTCACCCTTGATGTTGTCAGTGGTCACAACACGCATAGTATCTCCGTACATCATGCATGGGTCGATACGCAGCTCACGCAGAATATCGCCATTGTCATTGATGATCTGGGCTTTGATCAGGCCAAGGTACTCGGCATCAGCACCATAGATGACACTCTTGCCAGCTTCCTTGACATAGGAGGTGAACTTGTTCAACCGAGGAATGCTTGCCCACTGAGTATTGTTATCCTCGATGAACTTGGGCAGAGTTTCTACAGTGATGCGATTGGCGTCGCTTAGGATAGAGGCCACTACAGCAGGGTTAATCTTTCCGCTCTGAACCTTATCAGCGATCAACTCACCGAAGGTCATATCATTGGGATCTTTGCTTGCCTCGAAGGGAACGAAGTCATCGTCGCTTTTAGCTTCCTCTTCATACTGAATCGGAGTTTCGATCTTGATATCTTCCTTCTCGACATTGGGTTTCATTGTAACCTCAGCAGAGGGATCGATCTTTTCCTCAACAGGAGCTTCATCAGTTTTGGGAACAGGGAACATCAGGATCTTGGCATTGCCGGTATCAGGATCCTTGTCGTTCTCCATAGCAGTTTTGTACTGCTCATCGAGAATCTTGTTCTGCTTATTGGCTTCGATGCAGCTCAGATCGATGGCATCAACATCGGCTGCATCATCAGACTCGAACGGAGGATCATCTTCAGGGTGCTGGTTGTCAGCACGGTTGAAGATGAAATCCCCGCGATGAGATTCAACGTAAGGGCATACACCCTTATCGTTGAACAGGAACAAAGCCTTCACCTCAGGACGGATATCATCCTGCTGGTTTACGAACGCATTCCATGCCGGGAAGAGAGTCGGATCGGTCTTCGGGATCATATCGAACCGACCCTTGGCATCCAGGAACATGCCGGTGACATAGGAGTGTGGAACAGCCCATGCCATCAGCTTCATGGTATCAAAGGATTTGACATTCTTGCACTTGAAGTAGGAATCGTGCAAGGCTTTGAAAGTGATCTTCTCGTCCTTGAAGGACTTGCCAAGAACTGCGCGACGAGAGATGTTGATGAACCGAATCAGGTCCATCACATTGATCTCGTACTCCTTGGATCCGCACTTAGCCCCATCATAGAAGGCTTTCACCATCTTGTAGGGATGGTCCTTCTTATCGAAGTAGGCGTTGTCCTTGAAGTTGCCGGCACGGAGCTGATAGCAGAAATCTTTGGCGAACCCGGTAGCATCCTGCTCAATGCTACAGCTGACAGCGCGACTGATCACACCATCAGGAAGGGGCTTTCCATACTTCTCGTCCTTGACCCCATGTTTCTTCTCGCGGATCTTCTTCATGGGATCCTCAAACTTGGGGAACTTGATACTGATCGCTCCATGGTCCTTGGTGTTTTTCTTGGTCTTGCTGGTGGGTTCGGTGGTCTCTTCGGCCTGCTGCTTAACTTCAGTAAAGGTAGCGTCAACAACGCCCTCCTTGGTAACAGTGTTAGCAGCTCTCTCAGCCTTCTTAAATCCTAGCATGATTAAAATCTCCTTTCATAATTATTTTTTGTTTTATCATGCTTCTTAATAGAAATGAATGTTACTCATCAATTCTATCACTGTTATAATATCTGCCTGAAATTAAGAATAAATTAAATCCAGAATGGATTACTCCCTTCTGGACAATTAATCGAAATAAAATACTCTGATATCAAATTTTAATATTGACATGCCTCCGTTAGCATTGATACAACATATAGAAGTATTTGAACCCATACGAAATATGACAAACCCAAAAAGAGTTAATGTGGTACAAATAGGTTCAAATCCCAATATATTTGAAATACTGATATAAGTATTGGTCTGTGTATCAATATATTTTATTATAGTACCAGTGGATATCCCAGCAATAGCGTCAGCCTAATAAAATTAAAAAATAAAGATCCCAAGGGATTTCTCCCTTGGGAGAGTTTTTCATTCTGCAAGAGTCCTATTCAGATTATTGTTGCCAAAGTATACAGCAGGCATCATCTTAGGACCTTCAACGTATGTGATAGCGTCTATAGGGCCATGGACATTGAACTCCAAAACATTTCTGAAGCGATTCCGTATGCTCAACCGAGTTTCCTCTCCCAGATTGGCCAATTTTGGATTATCTACAGTCATCACTTTTGATCCAGAAGCGTATTTGGAAAACACTGGCTTCTTAGCGTTGTAATATGCGATAAGCTGTTTAAAGCCAACATCTACGAGCTCAATGTAAGTTGTGTTAGGATCTCGTGTTCTACCCAATGTCTGTCTAGCCAATACTTCACTCTTGAAAGGCTCTGCCAATACAACAGAGTATTTCAGATGAGCAATATCTTCTCCTGCTCCAGCAGACTTGGTTGTAGTGAGAATATACTTCTTGTTCTTGTCCTCTTGCTTATGCTCACTGATACTTGTGTAAATACCAATGTCATTATACAGCTCAGGATAATTGAACAAGATACGTTGCTTTACTTTCAAGATTCCAGCATTGGTTCCTATATAAAACAGAGCTCTTCCTCCAGTCTTATAGATCAGAGAGAAGATGTAGTCGAACATAACCCAGAACCTTTCATTCCTCATGAGATAGTCTATGTAAGGTGGGTTACTAAGACCATATACACTATTCTTACAGGCATTTACATCTGCAGGTTTAGGACAAGAGTTGTACTTGATAGCAATGTAATTCGTATGAGGATCTACTTCTGGATTGAAGAGATCAATACTTGGTACATTCTTCATGTACAGCTTGTAGATGATGTCTTCTTGTCTATCCGATCTTGAAGGTGTAGCAGTAACGTAATACGTTCTCCACACATCTCTTGCAGCGAAGTCAATCAGAGCCATATTCTGGAAGTTCTGATGAGCCTCATCAAAGAACTTGATACCAATACCAAGCTTCTTGAATAGTTCACCAATCTTATCCCAACCATGAGTAGATCCATAGTTCTGAAGAGTACTGTGAGTGCACAGATACAATGACTTATTAGCCAGAGTAGATGTGCCATTGAGAATTCTAGAGATCATAGGACCACCTTCGATCTTTACAATCTCTGACTCTTCAATGTCAGTATACTCTTGCAGTCTTACTTTCCATTGGTCAAGAATACCAGACTGAGCTGTAATGACAATAGACCTAATTCCAAGGTAGCTCAGGATGCAGGAACAGAGAAATGTTTTTCCTCCACCGGTATTCAGATTGATACCAAACTGTGACTTGCCAGAATTGTGTTGGTACTTGTCCTTGCACAATACAAACTTCAATGCTTCCATCTGAGTATCATCTCTAGGACGTTTCTTCATGCCAATTTTCTTGGTCACGTATCCATATTGATGGTTGTGTACTACAGTGGAAGTAAACTCATCTTCCATAGAAGTCTGTACTTTTCTCTTGACAAAGTCTACATCTATTCCTCTAGGCATATATAGCTTACGATTTGCTTGATCGTAATAAATACCAAGAGGATCAAGTCTATGTCTTACAGGATCATAGATATGAAACCTTCGTGATAGGGTAGGAAAGTCATTAGGAGAACAATTATTGATCACGATGGCTGAGTTGTGCAATACCATCTTATAATCATCAACCATTCTCATAGAGATCACCCTCTCTATAAAAAATAAAGGATAATAGGGAGGAGGATATCCTCCTCCCTATCTGTCATTGATCACAAGATTGCTCTTCTTTCTCCTCTTCAACGTAGTAGATGGCATCCTTGAGTTGTTTGCCTTCATTACCCTCGTAGATCTGGAACTTGTCAGATACCATAGCATCTCTGTTAACCATATAATCCTGAGGTTTCTCCATGAAGTACAGGTCAAAGACACTGGGCTTATGCTTCTTACTAGACAGAGGAGATACCAATGTCTTACCGATTCTCTGGAACTCAAGATTCACAGTGATACTAGGAGAATTGTTCAGAGAAGCTCCCAGTGTCAGAATCTTATAAGGAGCATTTCTTATACTCCAATTGGGAGGAGACAGAATATCATCAGGGTCACGCATCTGGTTAGACAGAATGACTTCCAGATGAATAGCAGATACGTTGATACCACCATCTGCATTGGCTGTAATGAACTCTTTGACGATCTCATCTTTAGTGAAAGAGGAGGTATCCTTCTCTCTATCGATGATATGCTTAGAACGTTCCAGCGTTCTCTGAAGCTCCTTGTTCTGGATCTTTACAGTGAACACCACAGGAATGTTCTTCAGATAGTCAACAGCGATCGTATACACACCATCTTCTTCCTTAGCCTTTTTAGACTTCAGAAGTTTGTTGAGATCCTCAGTGAGATAGATATTGTCCTCATCGGCAGTGTGGAATGTCACTCTAGTTCCATCAGGATACACAATGTCAAAAGACGGAGTATATTCATCATAGATAACGCCAGAGCTATCATCATCGTCATCTTCAGAGGAGTCGAACTTGCTAGAATCCAGGATCATGAACATACCAGCAGTGTTGGCATCTTCATCAATCGAAATCATGTTCAGATTCAGATTGAAGAGATCGTAGAACTCAGGATTCCACTTCATCTCAATGACAGAAGATTCCAGCAGATGTTTTGCAGACAGAAGCATCTGAGTATAGATAGAGGATAGAAGTTCTGCAGCGATCTTACCAGGATTGATGTCTCTGTTGACAAAATACAAGTTACCATAACACTTGCGGCAGATTCCATGACCCTTAGCATAAGAAGCACAGGTAATCGGAGATCTGAAGTACAGAGTCTGCCCGATGAGATTAGCATCTCTATCTTTGTCAAGCAGATAGTCAGGTCCATCTGGATCAAACTTGTAGTATCGCTTGTCATACATATTCAACCAGCTTGCATCTTTGATAAATACCTTGATAAAATTCTTGGTATCACAAGCATAGTTGGGATCAGTATTAAAGAACGTATCCAGATTATTGGTCTCCAACAGACGAGCAAAAGCACCTGAAGTGCCAACGTTCATCTTCTGCAATATCTGAGCGGTTCTACCTACAGAGGAGTCAATAACATAGCTCTCAGGATCACTTACGCCACCATTCATGAAGGACTTGTTGATGATATAGGGGAATACACCACCATGTCCATCAGGTTTGGTGCCGATGTGTACTGATACTTCCTTAAACTGTTTAGGAGAAATTGCCTCTCCAGAAATGAAGGAATCTCTCAGACAGTGATCGTTTGCTTTGATATACTTGATCTGCGTCTGAGTGTATTCCATACCAACAGACTTTACATCCTCGATAGGAACTCCGGTTAGGTCAGCATGAATTGACTCATTGAACTCAGGATACTTTTCCATTAAATCATACGTGTCTCTGAAGTTAACCGTGTTGGCCAGATACATTGCGAACTGATCGATGAACTTCAGCTTGTACATAGTCTCATCGATGAGGTTATTCAGAGTAATGAAATCGATATCGATAGAGTGTTCCTTGATAAGCATATTGAAGTAATTCTTGATATACTTCTTGGTGATTGCTCTTGTATCGACCAAGTGTATAACAGTGATAGGCTCTCCGATATAGATTGGAAACGTCCAGAAGATCATGTTAAACCATGCATCAGTGAGAATGAACCTCACGAATTCTCCATCTGCCAAATGGAAACCAATCTTCAATGCCTGCACGTCGGGCTGCTCAATTCCGTCGCGCATGATGTTCAAAAGTCCATTGAAATATTCTGAATAATTGTCTATCGTAATATCAGATGTGTTTACTTCTTGATATCCGTTTTTCACCAAGGGAACAAACGGTCCGTAGTTTTGATAGTTTGCCACCATTGACGTATTACCCTCCTTACTCCCTAATATATAATACGTGTCTTATATAAGGGTGTTTTGGATTGAATATATTTTGATTTACTCTGATAGTCCAATAGACTCTTTATACATCTCCTTAATCTGGTCAGCAATCATACAGGCCTCGGTATATCCCATATTGATAGAGATGCCAATACCATTCATGATATTGCTGAGAGTGATAATGACACCACTATCATCAGACTTAGGAGAACTATCCAAAGTGAGTGACATAGTGGATGTCGGGTTGTTCTTATCCGTAGGACGGATAAGATTGATTCCTCTTCCGAAATTGGTATTCGTCATGTAGTGAAAATCGTTTCGGAAAGAGTTTTGTAGTTGCTTGCGGTACTTGGTTGCCATGAAAATAAAACCTCCTAATCTTTATAGATTTCATTTCTATAATATCTGCTTAAAGAAAAAATTAAAAGGAGATTGAGGAGGGTGATTTCTCACCCTCCTCTATGTATTACTTCTTTTCTTCCTTCTCCTTATCCTTCTTGGCCTTCTTCTCCTGGGCCTCACGGAAAGCACGCTCCATAGCAGTCTCCTGCTTTTCATCATTGGAGAAGTATTCAGCAAAGATTTCCACACTGGACTTCATTCCGAAGATATCGCTCATTAAATCTCACCTCTATACTTTTGAATTTCGGACTCTTCAACTACACCCACAACAGAACCATCAATAGGCTCAATGACCCTGATTCCGTTTACAGGCAGTCCCAACTTCAGGGCCCTTTCGTGCTCGGCAATCTTGAAAATGTATCCGGAGCTCATGTCCATGTAGTCTACACCTAACTCAAGGCATTCTTTGAATCCCATGTTTTCCTCCTTAGTATGTAATAGAATCAAAGATGGGAAGGTAGATGATTTCACCAACTTCGATGTTGGCGGAATCCTTGTCGTTGTAATCCACGATTATCTGGATATACTTGCGAATATCCATATCATCCGGGCAGTTGTTTTCGGCGTAGTTCCAGAGGGTGTCGCCCTCTTCGACGAAATAAGTCTGCTCATCAACCTGCACCAAATAGGGACGGGACATCAGAGAAGAGGTGATGATAGCAGTCAGAGCGACAGCGACAATGATAGCCACGCAGAACATACCCAGAACGCGCTTATAGGCGCGATCATATTTTCTGATAATCCGTCTCTCTTCGGGGGTAAGGGCTCTCTTGGTGGTAGTATTGGTAGTCATTTTACATTCTCCTTTGTTGTACTATAAATTTGATATTTAACTCCTTGAAAGAATTACTGTCTGGTCTTTCTTTCACTATTATATTATCCAAGTGAAAAATAAGACTTTTTAATTTTCTTTACAGACTCTTTTCCGTGCTATTCTATCACTAATATAATATCCAATTGAATTTGGAGATAATTAAAAAGTGGTAGGGATTTCTCCCTACCACTCATTTTGTTGTTAGTCTTCAGCAGACAAGAACTTCTTACCTTCCTGAACATCTTCAGTCTCAGCAACCTTATCAGTGGGAACGTAATCAAGCAGCTTATCCTTATCAGGATACATCTTGACGATCTTAGTACCAGTAGTGGGTTCAGACTCGAACTGTTCAGTCTCAAAGTCATATACGAACTTATCACCAGTAGTAACATCGTTACGCTCCAGATAGTAATCCAGAATGGCATCATACAGAATGCTTCTGAGTTCAGCAAAGTTGTTCTTGTAATTCTCGGCAGGAGTATCATTCTCAAAGATCTTACCGAAGATCTTCTCCAGACCAGCATACTCTTTACCCTCTTCAGCATACTTGTCAAGAAGGATATTGATAAGCTTCTTCCAAGCATCAGAAGCAGAGTGATTGAAGTCGATCTTAGAAGGATCGTAAGCTTCTCCTTCAGGAATCTGCTCATACAGACCTTCAAGATATCCAGCGACTTCCTTATCACCGACAGCATACTCAAGGATAGTGATGTTATCCACAGAGTCTACCTGGTGGGCATTCAGAATCTCATTTCCATAGCCATCATGAGCAATCGATCCATCCTCATTACGAATATACTTATCTACATTGATAAGCATTGAATTCAGACTTACATCCTTGATATCCAAAGGATTGACTTTCAGTCCATTGATGAATACCATGGAAGTATCCTTAGACAGAGGATAGGTAGTAGGATAATTGACCTTAGTCTCATCATCCTCAAGCATAAGAAGACCACTCTTTGACATACGATCAAGTTTGTACTTCTCTACCAAGATCTCAGGAATGTAGAAGATGTCAATGTAGTCACCTTCATCCAGAATAGTAGATACATACAGAACAAGCTTGTCAAAGGGACGATCCTTGTTCATGATAGTCACAGTATATTCTGTGCGATCGATCTTCTTACCATTGACAAATACAAGATACCGATTAGGATCGTGACAGTAGTTGAACTGAGTAGGTAGAATAACCTTATACTGCCCATCCTTCTGCTTGAACCGATAGTATCTGAATTGTCTCTTGGGAACAAGCTTCAGAGTCTTACCGTAGTAATACTCGTTAGCAAATGTGATCTTGTACTTGTCCCCATCCTTAGTGTAGGTAGTTTCCACAATATACTGTTTACGATCTTCTGAGCTCTCGGGAACATCGTAAACTGCATCAGGACACTCTGAAGACATGATGTAACACTCATCAAGATCCAGATCAGGATGAATATATACGATGTCATCAGAATTCTCTACCTTGATATCATAGATGCTATTGTTGCATCTGGTAAACATCAAGATCTCAACATGATCGTCATTGAGAATTCCAAAGATGGGAATATTTATGGTGTTGGTAGTGTAGGTCACATCAATCATGTACTGATACAGCTTATGGTTGACAAACACAATCACTACATCCTGGATGTCATCACTGCAATACTTTCTAGAAAAGTGTACATAACCTTTCTTATCAGCCTTGCACTTGAATTCAAATCCAGTATAAGCAAAAGACTTGATATTGGTGTTCTGAACAAAGAGATCTTTCAGCATACCGAAGTCATATCTAGTGATATACTTCATAGCATTGTCGAGATTCTCTTGATATTCAGTATCTCTGTCATGATCAAAGTCAAAGGTATTTATCAGAGGAGCCACAATATCATTCCAAGCCTCAGAGTCTTTAGGGGTGGACTTCAGAAGCTCAATAATAGACTTTCTATCAAGGTCTTCAGCCTTAGTGTACAGATAGGAAGACTGTTTCTCAACCTTCTTGGTATTGTACATAACAATCAACCAACGTACATCAATTCCAGATTCCTGGTTCAAGGCAATCATATTATAACTACCTTTGTATTTATCCAGGAAAATCTTGGAATCGTCTTCCATAGAGATTTTATCACCACTGGAAGAGAAGGTAATGATATTGTCAGGAGTGGGAATGTATCCATCAGACAGATCTTCAAGTTGAATTGTATCTCCTTCCAGTTTAGTGAGATCAATTTTCTTGAAGTACATGTCAGGATCTAGCATCTCAAGACGAATAGAGATATCTACGAAATCAGTATTCTCCAAGAGCTTACCATCTGTACCAAAGTACAGTCCTTTTCTATCTGCAGAAACGAGAACGTCTCTATCCTCTCCATATCTCACCATCTTCGAAGGAAGAGGGAATACAACCATAGTTGCATTGAAAGAATAGTCAGGAGCAATATCATCAATCCTAAGATAGCTGTAATCATAGTCATGAATGATAGTGATCTTGCTCCACTGTACTGCTACTCCATTTACAAACAGAAGGAAAGGCCAAACCTTATCAGCTGCTACCAGATTATCAAGAGTATCCTGGAAGACAGTGTTCTTCAGTTCGTTGTCATAACAGTAAGGAATCTCATTTACGGCATAGATGTGGACATTATCTTCCCACAGATTGTAACGATATCCATCATACCAGTATTCGAACTGGTAATTCATGTATATGCTACGAACCATGGGGCAGATGTTCTTTTGTACATTGGTAATTCTGGAGTAAGTATGATGTCGCAGTTCTTCGATTTTATCGATAAACTTCTGATCCATCACGCATTCTCACTTCCTACCTTCAAAAGCTCGTTAGTGAAAGACACTACAACCTTGCTTCCAGCAACTTTCTCAATGGTATTCTGTTGATTGATGAAAGCACCACTGTAGCAGTCGGACAGAATCTGAGAGAAAGGAACGAAGCATTCCAGACCCAGGAAAGTACCAGGACCAAATGCATACATCCAACGATGGGCAAATGCCTCTACAGTGAGAGGATTGCGATTCTTGTGGACAGGAGCATCCTTGGTCTGTTCAAGGAATACTTCAGCAAACTTCTCGATGAACTTATCGAGCTTACATTCTCCACCAGCGAAGGTGAATGAGAACAGAGTGTGAAGATAATCACAGGTTCTCTTCTCTTTGATACCAGAGATCTGCTTGGCCAGATTGTAGCCATAGTCGCTGTCAGTACTGGAACCTGCAATGCAGTAAGCAAAGTACTCAGCCAGAACAAAGGACATACGTTCCTTGTTGTCAGCATAAGTAATAGGAGCCTTGAGATAGCCAAGTACGTACAGCACCATATCTACAAAAGCACCAGCTCCATTCTTCATAATGGTGTGATTACCAATAATCAGATTCGGGTTATTGTAGTAGATGATGTAAGTCATTGCTGCCATCAGATAAGCGATAAGAGTAGTGATCTTCTTGCAGGTGTATTCACCATTCTCACTGGAAATAATGCCAGTGCAGTCGATAAATACTCTGCGCTTCTGCTTTCTATCTTTTACATCCTTTACATAGATAACCTTGAAAGGACGAGAGACACCCTTGTTATTGGGATCGATCATCAAGACGACCTTATCACTGAGCAGAACTTTCATAAGAATAGCATTTGCCTGCTTCTTGACAGCATACACCACATCGGTGAAGCCGTCAACATTCTTGTCTACTCGCTCAGCAGACATAAGATACTCGAAAATCTTCTTATTGTAATCAGCAACCTGATACAAATAAGAGTCAGAGATTTTCTTCATACGAACAGCCCTCCAGTTAATAAATAATACACATTATAATTATGTTTCGGAGCTATATTAATCTTAGGACAAGGAACCGCTACTAGGAGTCCCTAGTAGCGGCCTTGTAAGACTTTGTTAAACATTCATAACGACTGTAGTATCCTCGACATGGATATCCACAGTGCTTGCAGAACGCATCTCCATAGCTACAGCCAGCTGGTCAAAGTAGATGGTTGCTCCAGTATCAGGCAGAACAATAAGTTCCACTTTCAGGAACGTAGATCCAGTGGAGACTCCCTTGAAGTTAGTGACAATACCAAGATTGGTATATTCATTAGCAACTTTAAACATGCTGCCACTAATGTTTACACTATCAAGCAGAGTCTCTACCAGCTTTTCTCCACTTGCATCTACAAAGTAAGTATTCAGTTCAACCAGAGGAGTAGTTCCAGTAGCGATAGAAGACTTCATACGAACCCCGACAGAGATGTTACCAAAGGGAACATTTGACAGATAGGTACTGAACAATGTCTGTCGAGTAGAAGAAGAGGAGACCATAATGGCAGTGCCATTGTTAGCGCTGCTATCAGTTACCTTATCACCATCAGTCTTAGGATTGGTGCCGGTAGCATCTTTGGATGCAGACTCTGAATCAGAAACTGAGCCGGCTGTAGAAGATGAAGAATTGGACTCAGGAAAGTATACGTTACCTTTCCAGTCTTCAATTCGGATGTATCTATTTTCAGTTTTACCCATCTGAATTATCTCCTTATACTAAAATTAAATCCATTACTATCATGTTTCGCCAGTGGCAATTACTCATAAATCTCAGCAGTTACGATCATAGATTCCCCTTCAACATATCCAGAACTCTCGGGATGTAAAGACTGATCAGAAGAGTCGTACCATGCATCTGTACCAGTGAGATCGAGTCTGTCAGTATACAGTGAATAGATAGTAATTCCATCCGGATAATATCCAGCGGGCAGCGTTACATCGTTACCCGAATTGATTCGTACAGTAGTCAAATTACTCTTGGGAATTGTACCAGTGATTTTTACACCATTTACCCAAGCAGTTTTACTTTCAATCAAGTCTCCAGCTTCAGCATCAGCAACAGTCTGAGAAGCAAGAGAGTTGGTAGAGATGGCTCCATTACCATTATGGAATCCGATAGGAATAGTATAGGTTTCTCCACAATTGAGAGACACTTCAACAGCTCCATTGTCAGCCATAGAACCGGTAATCTTATTACCGTTAACCCAAGCTGTCTTATCAATGAGAATCTGTTCAGCAATAGCATCAGCGATTGTCTGACTCTCAAGAGTTTCAGAGTAGATACTTCCATTTCCATTATGATATCCAGTGGGGATAATAAAGGATTCTCCGCACTTAAGAGTCTTATATACAGACCCATTGTTAGGCATAGAGCCAGTTACTTTCTCACCATTTACCCAAGCAGTCTTGGAAGTTAGAATATTGGCAGCAAGTGCATCGCCAACAGTCTGCTCAGCAAGAGTAGCAGCGTAGACCTTTCCATTGCCCTCATGAACACCATATGGAATGGTGTACTCATCTCCAGCAAAAAGCTTAGTGATCTGAGCAGGAATGGTATACATCGTACCAACAAGCTGCTGCTTAGGATTTGTAGAGTAGAAAGTATATCCAGCAACAACCTTATCAGGAGTTACTGTACCGTTGAGTGTCATAGTACCAGTGATCTTCTCACCATTAACCCATGCAGTCTTTCCAGGATAAATATCAGAAGCTTCAGCAGTACCTTCAGTTGCACTTTCAAGAGTAGGAGCTTTAACGATACCAGTGCCATCATGATAGCCCTTAGGGATAATATAACTAGATCCAGAACCAAGCTGAACAATTACAGATCCAATATTGGGCATAGAACCATCGATTCTAACCTTGGCATTGGTATTATAGAAACTTGTTCCAGTAAGTACATGCTCCGCAAGAGCAGTACCAGTCAGCTTCAAAGAACCAACAAGCTTACGCTTTGCATTGGTGTTATAGAAAGTAGACCCTTCAAGTACATCCTCTTCGCCAGCAGTACCAGTGAGAGTAAGAGTACCAGTAAGCTTAGTCTTGGGATCGATGTTATAGAATGTAGATCCAGCCAAAACATCGCCAAGAGCAGCTGTACCAGACAGCTCAAGAGAGCCAGTGACTTTTTCACCATTTACCCAAGCTGTCTTGGTCTTTATAATATCATCAGCCTTAGCATTAGCTACAGTCTGATTTGCAAGAGTCTCGGCTTCTACAGTTCCAGTTCCATCGTGGTAGCCTTTAGGAATAGTGAACTTAACTCCAGCGTCGAGAACAATCTCTTCGGAGTCTACAACAGGCATAGAGCCTGTTATCTTCTCACCATTTATCCAAGCAGTCTTGCCATTGATGATATTACCACTGATAGCATCACCAGGAGTAAACTCTTTCAGAGGTTTAACCCAAACTGTTCCAGTACCAGAGTGGAATCCCTTAGGTACATAGAAGGTCTCACCAGGAGTGATACTCTTGTTGAGATCAGGATTGTTTGGCATAGTACCAATGACTTTATTGCCATTAACCCAAGCAACCTTTTGATCCAAGATATTCTCTTCGGTAGCGGTACCAATTGTCTGCTTATCGAGAGGCTTTACAACAATAGTACCATTACCGGTGTGATAACCCTGAGGAATATTATAGGTAGTACCAGCATTGAGATCCTTTTCGACCGGATCGATGTATGGCATCGTACCAGTAATCTTCTTACCGTTTACCCAAGCAGTCTTATTTGCAAGAATTTGGCTTGCAATAGCAGATGCTTGAGTAGCATCTTCTAAAGACTTAGTGGTAATTTTAGAGAACCCATCATAATATCCTTCAGGAATTGAATACTGATATCCAATGGGAATAGTCTTTGTAGCTTCACCAGTATGGTCAACCATTGTACCAGATACAACTTGGCCATAGACAGACGAATAGAACTTCTTACCACTAAGCACATGGCTCTTAGTGGTATCAGTTTCTTTCATCATTTCTGATATCTTATCTGAAATCTTAAGATTGCCAGTTACTTTTTCACCATTTACCCAAGCCGTTTGACCAGAGATAATGTCTGATTCCTTGGCAGTTGCAATGGTCTGTTCTTTAAGTGAAGCTGCTGAAACTACACTGGTTCCAGGAGACAAACCGTAAGGGAGAGTGTAAGACTCTCCTGCCATAAGAATTTTATCTTTTCTTGGCAGCTTAGGAATGGTACCAACGATCTTATTTTTGTTGACCCAAGCAGTAGCTCCTTCTACCAAGTCATTCTCAGTAGCAGTAGCTTCTTGGTTAGCCATCTCTACATTCAGAGTACCTACTTTTCTCTCACCATTTACCCAGAAGACTTTGTTATTTACAACATCTTCAGGAGTAGCATTGCCAGGAGTGTAGTCTCTGAGATGCCCAGTATAAATTCTGGTAGTTCCATCATGATACCCTTTAGGAACAATATACTGGGTAAGCAGGCTTCCATTATAGATTGGGTCAAGCTTTATTGACACAGAGGGATTGACAGGCATACTACCTGTCAAAAGTTCTCTGGTTACAGCATCTTTAAACAGATAATCAGCTTTGACGTTAAACGGTGTAGCTACAGAAGAGTCTGTCTCAACAGCCTTAGCATCAAGATTATCAGCTGTAGATGAGTAGAAACGGAGTTTCTCGGCCATCTCAATCATTCTCCTTCTCTAACTAATATTAATATAATGTGCGGACTGGCCACAGCTCAACTTCATAGTAATTAGGCCTTTAAATACTCTGTCTAGGGAGGTTAAATCTATGCCTTTCACCGATTCTATAAAGATCGTAGATGTAGTAATTGCCGATAAAGTTTCACTCTCTGCTACTCCAAGTGACGTTGCGGCTGGTAAGCAGTTTATTGGCTCTACTAAGAACATCGAATCAGGTACTTTACCTGTAAATCCCGTAAGAAGCAATGTGGTTATCGTTGCCGGGGAGTCTTTCAATATTCCCAATGGCATTAACCCTGTGTCTTACAATGTCATCGCTCAGCCTTTGTCCGAGTCTACAGCGGCTACAGCAGAAGCTGGTGACATTCTTATGCCCAAGACTGCTTGGGTAAACGGTGAGAAAGTAACTGGCCAGATGGCAAACATTGGTAAAGAAGAGGCCACTATCGCTTGTGGCCAGGTTCATCAGATTTCAAGAGGTTTCCACGATGGTTCTGGTACCATTACTGGACTCTCACTCTTTGATCAGACCAGAGCATCTATCGTAGCAGAAGATCTTTTGGTAGGAGATAACTGCTGGGCAAATGGTGAGTATGTAGAAGGTACAATGCCTAACATTGGCAAAGTGAATGTATCTCTTGATGCTGGCCAGAGCTACATCATTCCCAAGGGATTCCATAATGGTGAGGGAATTGTAAGAGCACCTGATCTTACTTACCAGATTCCTGGTACTGCTTCTGCCGCTGAAATTGTGGAAGGTTTCACAGCTTGGGCTAACGGTGTTAAGATCACTGGTACCATGCCTGCTAATGCTGAAGAGGAAATCATCCTTGCTCCTAATGGCGAGTATGTGATCCCTTATGGCTATCATACCGGTCGTGGTAAAGTGGTTCAGAACATTCCTTCTATGGCTGCTCAGACCATTGGACCTGCTAAGGAGACTCAGACTATCTCTTGTTCTGGCCATGTAATGGAAGGTGACATCACTATCACTGGTGTTGATGCTCTGAACTATCAGCGTCCAAACTCTGTAGTCAAAGATTCCACTGGTGTGGATATTTCCAACTATGATCTCACCGTTTCTAATAACAGTGCATCTGTCATTGTGAATACTGATAACTGGCATGATAATGCTACACTGAATGTGTATAGTGCAGTATTCACAGATCTGGTCGATATCAATGGTAACGCAATCAATCTGTCATGCTTGCTTATGCTGGATTGGAAAGACCAGACCACTAAGACTTACACTTTCGGTGGAGTTACTATCACTACTGAGCTTCAGGAAGGTACTAACTCTCACCTGATCACTATCAATGGAATCACTAGTGGTAAGATCACTCTTACTGAGGTTTTCTCTGCTCGTGAATTTGGTACCACTGATACCTAAACAAATCAAAGAGAGTAGGGAGAAATCCCTACTCTCATTTTTACCATACTTTTGACTCGATGCTATTAGCAATGCTGTAACAAAGAGTAATAGGTTTAGCACAGTAGAAAGAATAGCCAATATACTTGAGCTGATCTCTGATACAAGTTTTAAACTTATTCATTTGTCTGCTAATATCTTCTCTCTTTTCAGGAGACTCAAATCCATTGTAATATACAATAGATCCGTCATCCATTCTCTCAATGATCTTACAGAATCCTCTAGCTTCAGCATAGGAATCAACGTTATCATCGGTCAAATCGAATGTAGGGGTATCAAGAGTTTTGTAAGTCTCTTCCGGTGTAGAAATGAATGATCCACCATTGGGAATATAAATGAAATAACAAGGCTTATCTTCACAGCCTTGATATGAAGGATTGTAGTAAAGTCTAGCAACTATAGTAGACATAGTAAACTCTCCTTTATTTAAAGGATAATGGTAGGCTGGCACCCACACAAGAACACCGAAGCACAACACAAACGGAGGGAAAATGAGAATCTATTGAAGAAGTCATCTTTGGAGGTGACGACGTTTGACCCAAAAGCTTATATGAAGAGGAGATTTCACCATGCACAACATAGCACCAGCCTACCATTAATATGATGTTTTTGGCCATACCGAAACATCCTATTAATTATAGGAGGTGACATCACAGTGGCTACTAGAACACCTAAGAAGTATCTCATCGAAGATCAGGTTATCGTTGATGAGATCTATCCTCTTGTAGATGCTACAATGGGTAAAAGAACCTCAAATCTCAAATCTTGTATCGAGAGATTTGTTCATAAAAGACACGATTCTCTGTACGACTATGCTCCTGTTGATCGCATCTATTTTAAAAAGGCAGACGTAGATGATTTCTTCAAGAGCATTGATGTCAATGAAAAGGAAGTAACAGCAGTACTTCCTAATCTGTATTACTGGAATGCTAGTGAGCTTCAGGCTTGTAAAGATGAGTTCTCTCTTACTTGTCTGATGACAATCAGATGGCTGCTAAAGAATAAACCCAATGAGAAGAATCTCATTGAGCTTACTACAATCTATCTTGCATTCTCTGGTAAGTTCTATGCATCTTGCCATTACAATCTTTGGAGACATTATACTCCTATGAGAGAAGTAATGGACTATGTAGTGAACTATATGCTCTCTCAGAAGTTTGACTTAGTTAAAACTAAGTCTCTTTGGGGAGCAATTAAGAACTTGTCTTTGACCTGGCTCGATAAGTATAAAGATGAGTTAGCTGGAGATATTACCGATGAGCGTATTGCTTATCTGATTCACCAGCTCCATAACAGAATCCTGGCTTTCCTGACCAATATTGCCAATAACTATTATGAGGCTTATGAAGATAAGCGTTACATTAACGCTGAGTCTGATAACTATGGTCAGGACAATTATAGAGTTGCCAACAACAACTCTACAGTTGCTGCTGCTATCACTGAGAAGACTATGATCTACTTTGCAAATACTCAGATCAATATCAGTATTTGTTACAGTGTATCTGGAAGTGGAGTTGATCCTTACGACGTTAAGGCTATTTTCGAGACCATTCTCAATGATAATAAGAAGCTTGATGATCTGAGATTCATCATCAATATTCTTATCACCGACTTCTGCAATAGATATCCTGATGTAAAGGATATCACTGGTCCTAAGTTCATTGCTCATAGTATCTCTATGAAGCCGAATACTAAGGACAAGAATATTATCGAACTTAAGAACATCATCCTTGGTTGGCTAAATACAAGTGATCGCTACAAGAGTATCAAGACTCAGGCTACTAAGAATAACTACTTCAAGGCTATTCTTAGTTACATTGCTCTCATTGTGAATATGGCCAACAAGGATAAGTAAGAGGTAGGTTATGGAAAAGATTACTTTAGGAAAAGTAAAGTCGATTGCATCCAGGATCTCCTCTAAAGTTAAGTCTGATAGAAAAGATCCTACTGGAAATCAGAACTGTCAGCTTTGTACTTGGTGCTCCGAAGCTCAGTTTAGAGGAGTCAATGTACTTCCTAGACCTGTTTACTCTCCTAGAGATATCATCTTTAAGTTCAAAGGAGATGATATTGTAAAAGGTGGAGGAAGGCAACATTTCAAAACCATCGATGATCTTAAATCCATCTTGGAAAAAGCTGGAGATGGAGCCAGATTCTATGCTCATGTTAAATGGAGACAAGGAAATGGAGGCCATGAGTTCATTGTAATCAATGTAGATGGCAAGAGCTATCTCATGGATTCTCAAGCTGGTAAAGTCATCGATGCTTTCTGTCCTGCAAGTTACTTCAACAAATCCGATCTCTCCATGTCTTATATCATGCGTATGGATACTAAGGATTTCAATAAAGACATTCTTAAGTACAATGACATGAAATACTGTCTTGAATGGGATGAAGAGAAAGATATGAAGTATCTTGAGGAGAACTGAGGTGCTTTATGTCTATTTTCATTAACGAGAATATTCTTAATGAAGTTAGTACCTCTGAGAAGAGATACTATAGACTCACATTCAAGAACATGGATGGAGAAACTGTTCATCCTTCTGTTCCAAAGAACTACTTCACCAAGAATGGTTACGAAGATGGAGTAACTAAGCGTGTTTGCTTTGCTCCGGACATTGGAAAATGTCTCATGGCTATGTCTATGAAGTGTGCAGACATGGAATGCTTTGTCATGATTCCTGATGGTAAATATGAAATATATAAACCATCTGTGAAAGAAGTTCCTGATTCTAAAATCACTGGGGAAGTTTGGATCAAAGAGCCTGTAAAGCTTAAGTGTATCGGAAAGATTAAGTGCACTGGTGATGCTGGAAAAGATGGTCATGAGTTCACTTATGGTGATGGAAAGAAAGCTGAGCTTTACGATTGGAACTGGGAATGGATCGAAAGAAAAGATAAATCTATCCATGAGAATCTCATCAATCAATGGTGGGATAGAACTAGTGAAGCTCGTCTGAGAGATAGACATGCTAGAGAAGAGAAAGAGGCTAAGAAGAAAGAAGAGCAGGAAGCTGCTAAGTATGATGAGTCTCATCTCAAAGAGCATGGATTGATTACCCAGAAGGAGTTCGATCAGTGCTTTGCTATTGCTAAGAAGGAATTTCTTAGTCATAGAAAGCTGAGCTATAATTCCAGCTTTAAGCCCAATAATTACAAGTACTACAAGTACGATAAGAACGACTTCATTCGGTTCATCGTTACTGAGTACAAGGATTACTTCAAGTCTGAAGACGAAGAAGTTTGGGAAGCTGGAATGAAAGAGTTCAGAAAGATGATCAAGAAAGTGGTCGACAAGATCAATCTTGGTATCAAAGATGCTGGACTCGAAGGTATTACATTCTATTCTGAAGATTTACATGAAGCCATGTACTTCTATCTTGAATCAGATCGTGTTAAGGAGGATAAGCGGTAATGGCTATTTTCAATGAAGCCTACTTAGAAGAGGCTATTGGAAGCATTTTTAGCAGCCATTCTGCCTTGTCAGCAGATAGCTACTGTGGTAAAGAGGCTTACGACAAATACGTCAAGAAATATGATGAATTTGTACAGTTCCTTTGTAACCCTCATAAGCTTCCTAAAGACTTACTTTGGTCTGGAACTATCAATTCCATCTGCAAGATCATTGGACTTGAGTCTGACGATTTCAATGAGATTGTGGCTGAAAATATCAAGCATATGTCTTCTGAATTTGAAGAAGATAAGGTTAAAGATGAGAAGTTCAGAAAAGAAGTCTTCGATAATATCGGTGATAAGAACTATGTACTTGAGGAAGATTCCGATAGGTACATCGTCTACTCTGTGAAAGAGAAGAAGCTGTTCTGGATCGATACTGACAACAATAAATTTGGTGAGTTTCCTAAGACATACTCTCCTGTAGATAAAGGTTTTAGTGATGCTCTGTGGGATAGTCATGAAGCAAAAGAGAGTCTTAAGAGACTCTTCAAGGAATATGACTCCAGCAAAGGATACAATCTCATCAAATAATTTTGGAGGCCTGGTTAGCGCCAGGCCTCTTTTTATATTTTATGGAGGATACCAAAGATGGATGATAAAGCGATCGAAATACCTTACAAGAATAAAGTAGTGAAGAAATATACAGAGGATGAAATCCTTAGTTACGAGAGACGACTTGTATCTGGAGAACTGTTTTCTGATGAGGAAGATGACAAAAAGAAATAAGTTCACTTGTTAGTAATAAGCATGTAATATGAGGAGAGTGAACTCTATGCCTACAACCATTTCTCCTGAGAAGAGAGCTCAATGTGAAGATCTAATCTACAGAACTTTCTCAGCTATCGACCCTTCTGGAGCTAATACTGAGTATTATCAGAAGCTGTTCTCCAATATGTCTGATGCTCAGTTTACAAAACTTATCTCTGGCAGACTTCCTTTTAGATATCATGTATCTCCATTCAACAATGAGCCTAAGATGCCTGATATCTTTAACGCTTTCAAAGTACTTGGAAAGCCTTTGATGGAAAAAGTAAAGCTTCCTTACTTGGCAAAAGACTCTCAGGGTAGGCCCATTGAGTCTAAGGAATGCCTTGTTGGTTATCTGAATATCAAGCGTCTTAAACAGATGCTTACCAAGAAGAACAACACGGCTATCGAGATTGCTAAGCGTGAGATGAAGCTTACTGGCCGACTTCAGGGTAATGATAAAGGCGGCCTGGAAAGCAACAAGGAATTCGAAGGTGCAATGGCACTTGGTCTGGAGAATGTTGCTGCTGAGCAGGCTCGAGTAAAAGGTGCAGCTATGAAGGCTAAAGCTGAAGCTTACAATACTATCAATGTCAAGGGTGAAGTTAGCTTCGATGACATTGATACTGATAAGACCGACAGCATCAGCAAGAACGCAATGAATGTGTACTTGATTGGTGCTAATCTGCACAGCAACCTGATCGATGAGGATTACTATTGTCCTCACTCACTCGAGAAACACGCTCGAAGAATCGAAAGAGAAAACTAAAAATAAAATAGGCAAAAGGGACTGGAGATTTCTCTCCAGTCCCTATATCTATTTTATTTCTTTTGCTTAGGATTGCTCTTGATGATCTTAATAGGAACAGCAATTGGAGTTTCGATAATAGCAATATTTTTTGCATCGATAGATTTATTGGATTTAGACTCCATACTATCATCTCCTTTCACTATTATAATATCCAATTGAAATTGGGTATTATTTAAAAGGAAATTACTTATAGGTTTTTGATTTTCTCATGTCCTCATCTTTAAGGGCTTTGGTACGTTGCTTAGTCTCGTCATCAATACTAGCTCTTACAGATTTCTTGGCATCCTCATCGTCAAAATTCTTTAATAATTTCTTAGAATAGTCTCGAAGCCCTCTTTTTAAAGCTCCTTCTGAAGTTCTATTGGCTGCATATCTATCAGCCTCAAATTCAGCAGCGTTCTGATGATTCTTTGAGGTCTCATACTTCTTTGCAGTGTTGAGACTATCGCGACGATATTTCTTCTCGTCTTTATCCTTTGTAGATTTCTCAAAGTACTTTTTTGCTCCAGCACTGTCATAAAGATCTTTTCTTGCATCGTGATCTTCTTCAGACTTTCCTTCAGCAAAATCGATGCCTATAGCATCTTTTACAGCTCCTCTAATAACACTCTTGTGCACTTCGGGATCTCTATTTTTCTTGTCCACAGTCTTGTTATCAGGATTGATGTTATGAAGATTCTGATGACCAAGTTCATGCTGCAAAACAGCATCTCTACGCTCGCCTTTTCGAGAGCCTTTCATTTTGAAAAATTTGTCATCGACATTAATTTTGGAATCTTTATCGAAAAGATCGGCAGACATTTGTCTTCCAACTTCAACCTCATTCGAGCCATCAACGCTATTGGCTGTCATTGTTGAAGACTTGCGCATGTCAACCTTATATTTCTTTCCACCCTTGTCAGTGATCGTTCCGATGTTAGGATCTTCTTTGCTGGGCTCATAGTTATATTTCTTCTTGAACGATCTACGAGCATATTCTTCACGAGTTTTCTTCTCGTTAAGAATCATAAGATCAGTAGATAACTCATTGAAAATAGCCATAGGTATTCTCTCCTTATATAGTCTATTACTATATTGTATTTTAAATAATGGAAATGCCAGTAGGGAATAACCCTACTGGCATCCCAAAGGGAGAAAATAATTAATCAGCACGAACATCATTACCCGACAGGTAGGACCATCTGCCCCGCCCATAACGACATTCACACTAAAGTGGCAGACCAGCACCATATCCGCCACTTTACTAAACTGTTGGCTTAAAATCTCACATTTTATAGTTGGTGGTGTAAAATTTTACATCACTTCTTGGAAGTGGGATACTTGGGTGCATAGTCCAGTGAGATCCAACCAGCCTTACTCTTAAGTCTACCCCATCTGGTAGCACCTACACCATTTGCCTCTTCGATAATAGTGTAAATACCAGGCTTAGCTGTACCATTGGTACTGTAGTTAGTGCCAGGACCTCTACGCACTCTGAGGTGCTGTACAGATACTTTGACCAGGTAGGGAAGCTCGCTACTGGGCTTTTCGACAGGCTTGTTTACCATGGTATCCTGCACACCGATTTTGGCATTTACTTTCTTTACGATGTCAGGATGCTTATTGTAGAGATAGTCTCCAGGACAGGCTTTGTTAGCGAACCATCTATGGACGGTCAAATTCTGTCTGCTCACATCACCAATCAGATTTTTGTTTCCTTCCCAGAGAAGTCTCTTGATATTGTTCCGCTTACAGATGTCTACGATCAGCTCAATTAGAGCATCATAGACATTGTCTCTTACAGCATAAGGTGCCGTAGTATCAGATGCTACTTCAATAGTGATAGCACGATGGTCGTTAGCTCCACTAGAAGTACACCATGAACGATCCTTCTCCTCAACATACATACCAACTTCGCCATTTACGTCGACACAATAGTTGGATGAGCACCGTTTTCCAGGAGCTGTATTCTGAAAGATATTGCCTACCTGTTTAGCAGTAAGCTGGCCAACCACACAGTGAATACTGATAGTATCTATAGCATGGTTTCTCGGTGAGTTCTTGTTTGGAGAGATCATAGTATAAGACACAAGAGGAGAATTACTCATGATATTACCTCCTTCAATAGGGTTTTTATAATTTCCTCTATTTATAAGGAAGTTTCCCCACTACAATTGTCTTACATCATCTCATTAAAGCACTCCTTGAAATTTGCTTTAACTTTTCCACTATTCACATTACAATAAATCATAGTAGTATCGAGTCTTTCGTGCCCAAGTACCTCTTTAATCTGCTCAATAGGCATACCTCTATCAAGCAGATGAGTTGCCATGGTTCTACGGAATCTATGAGGATGGACATTTTCAACTCCAGCCTTATCACCAACCTCTTTAAGAAGTACCTGAGCACCACGAGGAGTCATACGCTGATGGTTTACCTGATGAGTGAATAACGGTTCATCCGGCTGTGCGTATCTATCTTCAAGATACTCTTGAAGATATTTGCTTGCTGTATCGCTTAAGTAGACAACTCTTTCCTTATGTCCCTTACCAAAGACAATAACTTCACCCTCACTGAAGTTAACGTCCTTAACATTAAGGGACAAAGACTCTGTCACTCGAGTTCCAGTAGAATACAGAAACTCAATGTATGCTCTGTCTCTCTTGTTGTCACAGGCTTTGCGCAATGCTTCAATGTCAGCATCGGAGAAAGCTCTTTTGATCTTTTTCTCAACCATTACTCGCTCAATCTTTGATGTCGGATTTCTATCGATGTATTCCTCATTGACAAGGAAGTCGAAGAAGGAACTAAGATATCTGATTCTGGATTGCAATGTAGTAGCAGAGATGTGTCTTTCTGCTACTAGGTTAGAAAGATAGTCTTTAATGTCGGCAGTGGTGATATCACAGTATCCCTTGCCAACAAACTCTTGCAGTCTTCTTACCTCATTGACATATCCAGTCAGTGAAGTATCTTTCAATCCGACAAGTTTCTTATGGCGGATGAATCGCTCCACTAATTCTTCATTAGGAGGAGCGTTGCGGGAGGTTCTCAAGATGGTTTGAAGAACATTCTTCAGCTTAGCTAACTGTAGAGCGTTCAGTTCAGGCTCCATCAATTTGATGATCATCTCGATATTATTCATCATAAACATCCTTTCTAATTCCTAAATGTTAACATTTTTAAAAGGAGGATCCTATCCATGGAAAAAGTAGTTCTGTCTAAAGGCTACGAGTTCGAACTGGTTCCCAATGCTGTGAGTGTCTCTGGCGATGTGATTTCCATCACTTTCAAGCCCGGTGACAAGACCGTTGAGCAGCTGCTGGCTATCTGGGAAGGCAACGATGTGATGACCGTGAAGATTGATGAGACCGCTATCCAGGTCCATAGCAACTTCACTCACTGCACCGCTGTCACCGTGGTTCCCAACTATCTGGTTGGCACCGAGTATGTCTGCCCCGAGTGTGGCGTCGTTCTCGATGATCCCATGGCCACTACCTGCCCCACTTGCAATGCTACCTTCGAGGCTCCTGAGATGAAGGAGATTCGTGCCACTGTGTGCACTGTCAAGTGTGCTATCCCCGATATCAATGCTCGTATGAGCGATGTCGAGGAGTCTGTCAGCGACATCATCAGCACAATTCTGGGCTGATAATTTCTCAAGGAGGATAAAAGTTATGTATAACACTCTGCTGAGAATGTGGAAGAAGGGCAAGATTACCGAGGCCAAGATCGACCGTGCTGTCGAGCTGGGCTGGATCACTGAGGAGCAGGCTGAGACCATCAAGGCTACTCCCCGCGAAGCCTAATTCCAATATCTCCTGAATGAAACCCCACCCCAGTCCTGTAATGGGACTGGGGTTTCCTTTGCCAAAATGATAAAAATAAAGTATACATAGCTCGGTCGGTGAAGCCCACCGACCGAATAAGGCTTGAGCAAAATAAAGTTACTGTTTTCATTCACATAGGCATATAAAAGGAGGTAGGGAACTGAATCCCTACCTCCATTAGTCATGAACAGTCACTTCAGCTCAGCCTTAATGACAAGATCGGTTTTGCCACTCAAGATTTTAGTGCCTTTACTGACAGAAGATCCGAGAGGAATGTCCTTCACGGGAACATCGATAATACCAGAAGTGGTAAGCAGCCCAATAGTATTATCATCGGTAACGGCAAAGAGGCTATGAATTCTGTCTCCTCTACCGAGATCGATGACTTTACTGCCTGCTTTGTTACGCTGGCTACGAGCAAATCCACTCACAAGGAACTTATTCACTTTACCAGCCTCAGTCACAACGACGATATACTTTGAGGGGTTCTTATCATCTGTGTAGATGATGCTCATACCCTCCATAGGACCATGTTGTCCGCCCATACCTAAAGTTCCAACAGTGTTTCTCTTCAGTAACACTACATCCTTAGAAGGAATACGAAGTGCTTTAGAATCACTATACAGAACCAGATCGATACCATCATTGATGATCTGAGTGCAGACAACATCGTCGTCAGGATTGATCTTAGAATACAAGATTCCAGAAGGCGGAACGTTGAGGAAATCCTGGATGTCAAGCTTCTTAAGAGCATTATTCTTGGTCAATACAGCGAGGTACACTTTCTGTTTAAGCTTGGAGAGCTTGATCAGTGTGGGTTCATACATGATGGATATGATATCAGCTGTAAGACCCTTAATCACGCCCTTGATATCGATACCAGGATCAGACTTTGCTACGATTGGAATCTTGTGCACAGGAAGTTTGAATACACGTCCCTTATTGTCAAACAGCAGCAAGCTTTCCAGGTTGCTTACAGTGGCGACAAACTTAGGACGATCGCCCTTCACAGTGTTTACAGGATCTGTTTCAGTGAGCTTCCGTACAAAGTTATTCTCAGTGATAACCATCTTGAAAGTTCCCTCAGGAATGTTTCCAAGATTGCTAACCTTGATCACTTTACAGATTCTAGGAGTGGAATACTTCTGACGAATCTGCAGAAGCTCTTGCTTGACATCCTCCAAGATAAGATTGTCATTGGAGATTCTGTCTTCAAGCCAAGACTCCTGCTGACTAAGAGTTTTGAAGTCTTCCTTGTACTTGTTCAGATATCCCTTAGAGAGCTGCTTGATCTGAGCATTGATGATATACTCAGCCTGAATATCAGTCAGTTTATACTTGCCAATCAGAAGCTCGATCAGCTCTTTATCGGAGTTGGTGTTGCGGTTCTTGATCAGGGTAATGATCTTATCGATGTCAGGAGATCCAACGATCTTGATGAATGCATCCAGCTTATGAAGTCTCGTAGAAATCACATAGTGCTTAGCAGCATACTCCTTGATCTTGTTGTTGGTAGTGAACTGGATAAAGAGATTCAGATACTCTTTGTAAGAGAGTCTTACCAACTCAGTTCCCAGAACCACCTCAAAGTTCACACGGAATGACTGCTCACACGGAGTGTACTTGTACAGAGCCTCCTTAACGAAGTTTACATCAGTACCCTTCTTAAGCTTGATCACGATTCTTACACCGTAATCATTCTTCGATGCATCATTGACATCCAGAATCTGGGGGAACTTACCAGCAGCGATTCCTTCATCAATCTTCGTAACGACATTGTTAGTGCCGAAAGAGGGAAGAGAAGTGATCGTGATATACGGATAGTCATTCTTATCGTAGCTGACTTCCATAGTTGCTCTTGCTCGATAAGCTCCCTGACCCTTATTGCAGATATTCTTCCAATCTGTATCAATGATCTCACAAGGCAGACAATGGTCAGGGATCAACACAACGTCAGCCTTAGGATCATCAATCAGTTTCAGAGTAGCATCGATAACTTCCCGCATATTATGCTGAGGAAGGTCGGCTTTAACACCAGTACCGATACCACCCAGAATACCATTGATCAGAAGCAGAGGAACCTTTACAGGAAGATACTGAGGTTCATAATGCTTGTTGTCATAGGTGGGATTCCAGTCTACGACTTCATCGTTGTTTGCCAGTGCACCGAGTACACACTCAAGTCCAAAAGGACTCAAACAGCACTCAGTGTATCGAGGAGCTGCAGGAGGTTCTCCTGATACAGTGCCCCAGTTACCTTGGCCAATCATCATAGGCTGCTTAACTTCAAACCAGTTAACCATAGTCTTGAAGGTGGGATAGGTATCGCTATGAGGATGATATTTCTTCATAACAGTACCAGACACAGCAGCTGACTTAACCTGGGTGCTGGGGCTTACAGCTTTCTCATCATGCATCAGAGCATACAAGATACGTCGAGCAACAGGCTTCAAGCCATCTCTAGCATCAGGTAATGCTCTGACCAAGTTAGTTGCCACAGTATACAGCGCAAGGTCAGAAATATACTGATCGTGAGCCATATGCTTGAGAATTCTTTCAGCCATTTGCTTTATCCCTTGCTTTCTTCGATTCTTTTCTCAATACGTTCATCTTTAGCTTCGATGATTTTGTCAATTTGTTCTTGATCGATTTCGAGAAGGTCCTTAATGGCAATAAGGCAGTTCTCTACATCAGCCATCTCTTCAATGAGATTTTCAAATGCTTTCTTTTTAGAGCAGGATGTGAGATAGCCAAAGCCAAGAGTACGCTTGTACTTATTACAGGCAGCGATAAGCTCACCGCACTCTTCCTGAAGCTGGTCGATGTTTGCTCTTACACCATAGAACTTGTAGAACAGTCTTCTCATTGTTACTCTCCTTAGCTGATCTTGCTGGAAGACATCACACTCTTGATGATCTTTCCTTCTCCCATGTTATTCTTGATCCAGTCTTCTGTCTTATCATTGCCGTATATACAGAAGTCAGGAACACCATAGCTATGGGACATACAGCGGTTGAAGAGTACACGATAGAAGTATGCTTCGAGAACAAAACTTACCATCGTGCTGATGAAAGTAGTATGCTCTTCAATGAGACCAGCAGGCTTATCTGAGGTTACACATCCTGCCTGGCACATAACGAAGGCTTCTTCTCCATACTTCTCAGTGTACTCATCAAGCGCATCAGTAATGGTCTTGCCTTCTGCAAGAATCACATCATCGATCCAAATGATAGGTTCATTGAAGTTCTCAAGGTTGGTATAGATGTCCTTGATTACTCCACGAATTCTTTTACCTGATGTAAGATCTTCTCGGGTATAAGTACGAACTTTGATCTTTCCAGACTTGAGCTCGTAAGTGGAAGTAGTATCCATAGTCATTTCTCCTTTTGTGAACAAATTTGAATCTCCAAGGTGCTCTTGGTTACCACTATTATAATATCTCTCTGAAATATTATTTAGGATTTCTGGTGCTATTACTGTTTCTCTTGGAGATCTTTCTGCTCATGTTCTTAAGGAATTCATCTTGCCTTCTCTGCTTTTCAGCATCAATGGAAAAAGATGAACCATCAACAGTTCCAATTTCCATATCAGGGTCAGATACATTGATAACTCCTCTACGAACAGAAAAACTATTCTTACTGAGTTCTACAGGATTACCAGAATCCTCATTAGTAGTAACGCTGCCAGCATCCTCTGAAGAATCAGACGGTACCTCCTGCTGACAGCCTTTAACAAAAGGGCGGCTATCGATTCCTCCACAAGAAGCGTCGTTATCCTGCACCACTTCAATACGACGGCCAGAAGTGCTGGTAGAATCGGTTACGAGTCTGGTGGAGATGGTGGTTGAAGAAACAACAGGCACCAAGACACGGTCTCTTGTATACGAAACAACGTTCAGCTGTTCATCGATAACAACAGTACCATGGATAGTGATATTTTTATCGCTATCAATAGTGTCACGGAGACTATTAAACTTGAACATGAACTTACGCTCATCAATAGCCTTAGTGGTTACTGCGGTGATGCAAGTGTTATCTTGCTTATTCTCAGGCTCAATCTCCAGTACATAAGACCCACCAGTCTTAATGCAATAGTAGGAGTTGTCGAGAGCCATGGTCAGAAACTCTCTTGCCTTGAGATACATATTGGTGAGCATGGTGTTCCCTCGCTCAGAGATAATGATCTTGGGAACACGCTTCGAAACGATTCCATTATTAGGATCACACGGTGTCTGATCATAAATGCAATCGCTAAAAATCTCGATAAGCATGATTTATTCTCCCTTCATAAAAATTAAAGGGCTAGAGACTTTGTAGATCTCTAGCCCTTGAGTGCTGTTGTAGCTGTCTTACAGACCAATGAGCTCACTACGATCAATGTCACCGATCTTCTGAAGAATCATCTTCTTGTTAGAATCGTACTGACGAATGATCTTGATGGACTCATTAATGTCATTGACAGAATACTGAATCAGAGTTCTAGTATCAGGACTCATAGTGGATTCAGCCAACTGGTTGGCATTCATCTCGCCCAAGCCCTTAAAGCGGCTGATGGAGCCAATAGATTCCATTGCAGAGGTGACCAGATCATACAATCCAGTCTTCTGGCCATTTACCAAGAACTCAAGTTGGTTATTTGCTACTGCTCGCTTGATAGGTTCAATGATAGGTTCACAATCCTTTATGAATCGATCATTGTAGAACAGAGTTTCCACTCGTCCATTGATCAATCCCTTGATTCGGATCGTTCCTCCAGGAACCTTAACGATGTTTGCATTCTCCATGAATCTGAATTCAGAAGTGATCCTCTTTCTCAAGGTCTCAAACTTCTCCTTCTTCACATAAGAGGACATAACAATCTCAAGCAGAACAGGATTGAGCTTATATCGCTCAGAGATGATGAAGAAGTCATACTGATAGTCAGAATAGTTCAGTAGGATATTGCTAAACGTGGTACTGTCTACAGGCTTGCCATTCATATAGGTTACATTGTTCTTCTTGTAGTATTCCTTCTGCATGTAGCGGATGAAATCAACACGCTCTGCAAAATACTGAGTACGATTCTTACCCATAGGAATACCATACAGAGGAGGAACAGCCTTAAAGACCTTACCAGCTTCCACAAGACCAGGGAACATCTTAAGGCACATGAGCAATAGCAGGTCTGCAATATGAGCACCGTCGTTATCGGCTAGATCTGATTGCCCCAATTTTGGGCCAATCCTGACACTTTAATGTCAGCTTAGACTATATTTTACTAAGTCTAGGTGTTCCCACCCTCACCTAGACTCAGAATGCTCTTTCCAAGTGCGTACCAATAGCACCCGTACTCTCCTTCACGGAGATAGTCGTTACAGGCTTCAAAGTTGAATCCAAACTTTATCACGTTTATTATAGAAAGGAAGATGCTTGTATACTGAACCAGACAGAATAGTTCTGAAAGTATTGAAATTGCAGGTCAGTCCTTCTGACTCGTAAATATCAATCGCTCTCTCATTTACATATCTCTGTCTAAATCTCATCACTTCATCGTCGGTAAAGTTTGTGTACTCTTTGTTAGGATGATTGATCAAGGATTTGTAGTATGCTTTGTTCTCCTCGGTATATACATCCATATGGACATCAGTCCAAGACTTACCTTCCCAAATGACAAAGAAGTGATTGATTGAGATCCTATCTCTATAGAAGGTTCTGTATACAGCTTCAGGATCTTGATGATTTTTGTAAGCCTCTCTGATATTGTATACATCGTGTGCTGTCAGCTTGCAGTTAGAATTGCTTTCTCCAACGTTATTCTGACCACCATACACTACGTTGTATCCAAACTCTACAGACTGGAAATACTTGATATAGTAATCTTCTTTCCAATCAAGATCTTCTGGCTTACAGAGTTCAAGAATCTGAAACATGAAGTTTGTTGCTCCATATTGAATAATAGCCGCATCAATTACAGATGTTTTCTCATTGATTACTTTTGCATTAATGTGACTAAATATTCTTGTAGCTATATCTTTTGATTGTCCAATGTAAGAGTATCCATTCAAAAGATTTACAATTCTATAGATTCCTACAAGTCTTTGTCTACCAGACATTTCATTCACCTCCTCATTATAAATTTGCTTGGAGTGTGTGATAAAGTTTTAGGATTAACATTTGATTCCCACGGTATTACCAAGCTATCCATTTCTGGACCTTAGGCTTTCTTAGAGAGCTGCTTCGTCTATGGTCTAATGGGTGTATATCTCCTCTCGGCTTCATACACCAGTCTTATTCAACTCTTACCGTTAGCTAGAATTATATTCTAACCCGTGTGGTTACACGAAAAGCATTTTTGGACGCCGTAAGTTCATCCGTCATGATGATAACTCTGTTGACCTTAAGTTTGTTGATATCAAAGTTCTTTCCGTAGCCCGCTCCAAGGATCTGTACAATGCCCATAACCTCTGCATTAGCTGCAATTTTCTGAGGAGTTGCCTGGAATACATTCAGAATTTTTCCTCGGATAGGATAGATGCCTTGAGTTTCAGTGTTTCTTGCCGATCTTGCTGAACCTGCAGCAGAGTCGCCCTCAACGATGAAGAGCTCTACTTTACTAGGATCTTTAGAAGAGGGCTTGACATATTTAGAGGGAAGGCCTGTAGTTGCAGAGGTTGCATACTTTGCAGTAACCTTTACCTTCTCGCTGTCAGACTTGATACGGACCAAAGCCATATCCTTAAGGAACTTGCAAACTTTCAGCAAGTCTTGAGGTTTAGACTTAGCCCACTGATCCAAGCCCATCATTACAGTTTCTTTAGCGAAAGGCTTGAAGTCCTGGTTGGACAATACTTCCTTAGCCTGACCAGTAAACTGAGGTTCCAAATGCCACGCAGAGATCATGACCTTAAGTCCAACCTTAACATCGTTAGGAGTGACCTTGATCTTGTTTCTCTCGCGCTCATTCAGATACACCTTGTTCATATAGTTGCAGAACCAGGTTGTGATACCATCCAGAACACCAGTGACGTGACTGTTCAGAGATACAGTACTGGTAGGACACATGTTAGCATATGCAGTGATATCTTCACCGCCCAAGTCTTGCTGGTCAAAGGTGAAAGACATTTCCAGCTTCATCCTACCATTATCCTTGATGATAGGAATAGGAGGAATCAGCATAGAGGAACATTTACCAATGATATTGGTATTGATGCCATCCTCGTTCACCATCATTTCATGATAGGTCTTTCCTCTAGTATTGATGGAGGTGTACTCAATCTTACTTCCAATAGGAAGCAAAGACAGAGTGTCTCGTACCAGAGTATAGACGATACCGGGATCCAGAGGAGTAGGGCCCATTACAGTATGGTCAGGTTCAAACTCAACAGTGGTTCCCTGGATATGGTCAGGGTTTTCGATAACCTCTTCCTTTACCAGAACGCCCTTCTTGAAGAGAACATGCTTACACTTTCCGTCATAGCGATAGCTGTGAACGTCGAAGTATTCTGACAGAGCATTAGTTGCCTTAGCACCAATGCCATTAATACCTGCAGAATACTCTCCAAGCTGTTTCTCCTTCAGGTTCTTACCAGTGTGGGACAGAGTGTAGATATCCACAATACTCTGAAACGGAATGCCAAGTCCATTGTCTCCAACAATGAACTTGTAGGTTCTCTCATCGAAGAGAACAGAAATGAAGTTGCAGGGAGACTTATCATACAGAAGCTGGTCAACAGCATTCTGAAAGATCTCTCTGAACATCGTGAGCAAACCATGTTCGTTGATTGCACCGATATACATACCAGGCAATCTCCGAACAGCATTGATAGTACCCTCGATGTGGGTAATGTCGTTCTTGTAACTATCAATGTTTTTGATTTGCTCAGCAGTAAGATTTGTAGGTTTGTTAGCCATATATTTTGCCGTACCTCCCTAGTGCTACATGATGAGAATACTTGTACATGAAAATTATGAAATAGCATTACACGAAATTAGCCTCTCCTAAAAAAGCCAATTTTGGATTACTTAGGAGTTGCTTTTGTGATAAATACCCATCTTGTGCAACACTAAGAATCCTCTACATTACTTTGAAGCTTCCTCTACCATCTCTATACAGATCCATCATGGGGCATGTATTCATTCTATGCCCACTATGAAGTTCTTCATATGTGTAAGTATTACCTGTAACCCTACATCTATGGCCCCAGAAATCGTTCACTAAACATGAGTTACAATCTCCAGGATCTTTCATATAGTGCACTACCATACCGGTAGGAAATACAACAGTATCGTCTGTATAGATGTCTCGCAAGGGACAAAAATCTGGTCGTCTATCTTGAACTATTTTTGAGTTTCCATAGGATTTCTTTGATGCTTTGCAGCAATCATTATAGAAGTCATTTAAAGGGCAATCTCCACATCCTTTAGGAGCTTTGAATACGAGCATGACGTATTCACCCTTTGTAGGATCTATCATATTCATTACTCCTTTCTTATTAAAAATAATAGATTCTGGGATGGGGGTCTTCCCCATCCCAGATCTTATAGGGAGGTTTCGCTAATGGGAGTGATGACTTTATGAAAAGTGGTAGAGAGCTTTCGCCCTCTACCACAGATCATATGGAAGTTGAATTACTTCTTGAACTCAGTGTCAACCTTCACACCAGCATCAGCCGCGGGAGCCTGCTGAGGAGCAACAGGAGCCTGAGGCTGAACAGGCATATTGGTGTTCACCATGGGCTGCTGAGCAGCACCGGCGGGATTGAAGGCATAACCCTGGGTGGTGGGCTGATAGCCGGCCATCGGAGTGGTCTGGGGAGCACCATACATGGGGTTGAAGCCGGGATTCTGCTGAGCGAAGCCGCCCATCATGGGAGCACCGGGCTGCTGCTGGGGAGCGTAACCCATCGGAGCCTGCTGAGGAGCATAGCCCATAGGAGGCTGATAGCCCATCATGGCAGGGTTGTAGCCCATGGTCATCATGCTGAAGATGTTGAAGGGATTCTGGCCCTGAGCGGGAACCATGTTGTTGACACCCTCATACTTCTTGAAGTCGTTCACAGCGATATTGTACAGCTGAGGAATCTTCTCGATGAAGGGGATGATCTGGAAGTACTCCAGGGCAGCGTTGGGATCGATGGACAGGTACAGGATCTTGATGGTGTTCAGGATATCCAGGATGTTCTGAGTGGCATTCTGGACATCTTCCTGAGCGAACTCACGGCTGGTGAAGTGAGTACCGCAGATGGCACAGGTGCAGCCGCCGGAACCATCCTGATCGGGGATCAGGGCAGAGGTGCCGTTCAGATTGTAGTGGTTGCACTGGCCCTTAGCCAGCTCTTCCTCGGTGACAGAGAGCTTGAACTGAGACAGGCCCTTCTGCAGCAGCTGATACTTCTCACCGCTCAGCCAGTTGCCAGTCTTGGGCAGAGGCTGCTGATTGGGGACCATACCCTGGCCCATGAAAGCGTTGGGGGCGAAACCCATGGGATTGCCGTACATGTTGTTCATACTGATTTTCTCCTTTTCGATTTGAATTATGCATAATTCGGAAGAACCGAGAATAACAGTGGGTGAGATTGGCCACTGATATTCATAATTATAATACCTGCCTGAATTTCGTTTTACCAACGAAATTTTAGGCACGAATTATATTCGTATCTGTATGTTAGTGGTGCTGTTAGATTATACAGATTACTCCTTGGAAAGCAGATCATCCTTCATATACTGAGGGATGCCGCCGATCTCGGTGCTGATGGCTGTGCCACTGAACTTACCATAAGTGCCCTGGGTGTTCACATCAGGCACGTTGAGGTTGCCACGGGGAGACATAGCCTTACGGATAGAGTCAGACTCAATCTCCTTGATGACTTCATCCAGAGTCTTATCAACACCGACAGGTTCCATATCAGTGATGATCTTCTGGATGTCGCCGGGCTCATTTTTGATATGAGTCCGGACATAGTTGACGATGTCAAATGGAACGACAGTCACAGTGAAGGGACGCTGGTTCTGATTGACAGTGGAGAAACCAGAGGTGCCATCAGAAGAGTTCTTCTTCACCTCAACCAGATTGTCACCCTGGACAAACAGCCAGTGACCTTCAATGCCAGCATAGAGCATTGCGCCTTCATCAGACAGGCCAAGCTCAATAGGGCGGCCCTTGTACTCTTCCAGTTTGGCCATAACATCTGCCTTGGTCATACTAAATACACTCCTTTACAGAAATTAGTAACGCTTTTTAAGCTGCTTCTTGTAAGCATTCAGCTCATTGGTGAGGCTGAACAAACTGGAAACATTCTTCGTTGCTTCAACGAAGGTCAGTTTCTTATACAGAATGTCATACACACCAATGTCCTGGTTCACAATGGCAATAGACTGAGTGATATTTCGAGACATAGAGTCATCGATAACAGCCAGGTTAGCCATCCGGTTAGGATCATCATAGAAGCACTGCTTGTTGGTATAGTCGTTATAGACATAACCAAGTGCAAACTGGATGGCTCTGTTGATAGCCAGCTTATTTGCGCAATAGTTGATCAGTGTATCGATGATGATCGGATTGATCAGAATAGATCCCTGCTTGATATAATCCACTCTACCAGCGATCATATCATCGAGGATCTTCTCAGCATTCTTAGAGACCTCGTCGATGGACAGCTTACCAGAGTCGATATAATCCTGGCCTCTCTGATCAAGAAGACGAGTGAACCAGTTGTTCAGCTTCTTACCCACAGAATAATCTTGGGCTTGAGCCTTATTAAGATGTGCAGTGGCATCCTCCATAACGGAGTTTACTGGAGCAGGCTTAGGAAGCATACTCCGATCAATGTCAACAGGAATAGGCTGGATAGCAAACTTCTGCTGAGGCTGATAGTTGGGATCAACTCCAACCAGAGTGTTGAACTGAGGCTCAACAGTGGCCACAGGCCCATCCTTGGGAGCCATAGTAGAAGGCTCGATCAGATTATGGATAGGGAGCCCAATTGACTTGGGAGGCTGATATCCAGCATCAATCAGGCTGCTCATATTGATCTGAGCAGTTGCAGGCTGGTTAGGCATCTTACTGCTCGTGTTGGTATTGTTCTGCATATAGGTCTCCAGAGGAGTAGGAGCTTCTGCATTTTGCTGAAGAGAAGGTTGAAAGGTAAAGCGCTTGTCATTCATTGGTTGTTTCCTCCATTACTCCATGATAGTTTTGTCGCCGTGATCATAGTTAGCCGGATCGTATTCGTTGATATCGAAGTCAGCCTTGTCATCCAAGACCTTATGACTATCGAGCATCACCTTCAGGAATCTGAATACTGTGATCGGCTTACCTTCAAACTTGGCATTGTCTTTGTGGAACGCTTCATCGTACTCATCAGAGCCAGCAAGTATAAATGACTCATTGGGGTCAATGGCTTCATCTTTTACCAAACCCCTCAAATAGTCATAGGTATCCTGCCGTCCAACTTTGATCTGCCAATCTCTGATAGTTTCTTCCTGCCCATTTGCAGGATATACTGTCAGAAGAATCAGATAGATCTTTTCATCAGGAGGATCATCGAATGTAACAGCAGGGATTACTGTTCCCAATGTTGCTCCTGAATCTGCTTCTACTGCTCTGATAATTCTATTGAGTTCTTCATCAGAGGTTTGAATACGGCCTTGAGAGTCAAATGAAGTTTGAATGTTGAACTTGTCTTCCATTACATCACCTCATTTATATAATATCTAACTGAGATCAGATTTCTCCTTCTTAACTCTGGGAGGAGAATGAAGAGGTTTGTTCCACGCTTCTTTGGCGTCAAACTTAGTCTTCTTCTCATGAGTGCAATAGCTGCAGTTAGGACAGCTAATCCTGTACGTACCAGGATTGGGGAAGGCATGCCAATAAGTGATAAACCTGGGGAACTCATAACCACACTTCTTACAAGGTGCTAACCCAGGAACACCATAGATCTCAGCAGCGGTATTTTCAACAACTTCTGCCATAGTATTCTCCTTTCAGAAAGTCCAGAACTTAGGTCTATGCTTCACATAAACCATCTGATGCTTGAACCGAGTAATTGCTGTATAATTGAGAGCATTCTGCATATCGGATCTCAGAAATTCTTCAATGTAAGTACCACAATCGTATTCAGAGCCCTGAGACAGATGTACTGTAGATGCATAAGCATATTCGAACAACTCTCCATCAAGATAAGGATTGATCTTCAATGCTTCTTTCTCTGCTCGAGATGCATTCAAATACTTATGGTTGATATCAATATTGGTGAAAGGAACATCTAGAAGGTCAGGCAGGAAATCTATTCTCATAGTGTATCCATTAAACCTTCCGATATCAGCAGGAGTGATGACAGTTCCGGTAAGCCCATTCACCAAATGGATACCTTCAACCTCTCTATCCCAGTTATTCTTTCTACAGATGATTCTTTCCCCGTAAAGGGGATAATCTGTATAGAATCCCAGTATTTCATGTCGGACTTTGTTGTTAATGAATTCTCGTGTGGCATTCTTACCACAGAGAACCACGTTTGAACGGGCTATTATATCATTGTCTAGCTCGTCATCAAAAATGACAAGCACATCGTTGCCATACATGCCAGTCTCAATAGGAAGTCCTTGTCTTGCTCTTGTAGCAAGATAGACTATTGGGGAATTCTCTGCTTGTCTCATGAGTTCAGTGAGATAGTAGATCGTTCCATTAATGAGATATCCAGGAGCTCCTCCAACAGGAGGAAGCTGTCCTGGATCTCCAGTAGCCAACACCTTAATTCCAGTATTGTCAATATGCCTTTTGAAGTGGTCTGGAATCATCCAAGCCTCATCAAGGATAATAAGTTCAATACCAGAATTGGTGAAGTCTTTAGGAACAAATTTCCACTTTACAAGAGGAACGTTGAACTGCTTGTTCATCTTGATATTACCATGCTCATCTTTTACAACAGTTTGCACTGGCGTAAATAGACCAGAATGAGTAGTACAAGCTTTAGGCATTCCTCTTTTTCTCATGATCGTACAAGCCTGTCCGGTATAAGCCATAGGAAGTACTTGACTTGGATTTAGATTCAACCTCTCGAGAATAGCACTTATGACAACAGACTTTCCAGTACCAGCAGGACCAGCAATCTGAAAAGTCTGCTCGGACGAGTGATAGAACCAATTTACAGCAGCATCAGCAGCTTTCTGTTGATCCTTGTTAAGTACTATATCATTCATCGTCTTTTCTTCCCATAAGCTCGTACTTAACAATGTCGATATTGTCAGTATTACCAATACGCTCCCAACCATAGTTAGTTGCTAATGTTGCAAACACACCAACCATAGTATTGGAATCGATTTCATTGTGATACTCAACAGGTTCAGGAAGCTCGTATCCTGCGACGTGAGTTACCCTGCTTACAATGGTTGCAATACCATTCTCAGAAACAGGTCTTACATTCGGATATTTATTCCACTTATAATAGCAAGCAAGCGCATTGATAATTTCGGTAGTAAGAGCTTCAGGGGAAATGTCTTTATCGACACAAATTTTGATGGGAAGTTTAAATTTCCCATAAGGACCAATGAGTACATTGGTCACAAGATAGCATCCTTCGGGAGCAATAGGCTCACCAGTAGGGAACTTGAGGACTTTCGAAACAAAAGGTTTATCACTCATTGCATATTCTCCCATTCATCCTGTTCGATGTCATAGATCCGAAGATCAATGTCAGAGAAGGTTCCATCGATGCTGAAGATTGCTTCATCATAGCAGATGATCTTGTTGAGATACCAGTTACCAACCCAGCAAGTACCATCAGCAAACTTGATAGTCAGACGATAACGAGTGATCTCTTCATCAGACTTATCAAAGAAGTAGGACAACACTTCAGGAATGTTTTGGATATCTTCAGAGGAAGCATCATCGAGATACTTTCCAAAGAAACGTTCCATAATCTTGGTACACTTGGGATTCAGAGGATCCAGCTTCACATCATACTCAGAGATGTAGAGAGCTTTATCCGGATTGGTATTTGCCTTGATGAACTTGCCCTCGAAGCTCAGCTGGCTCTTGGTTTCCTGATCAATCAGCAGGTTAGTACCAGCCTGGATCTCGATACCGAGAGCAATCAGAAGCTTTCTGGTTACCTCAACGCTTTCATTTTGGTCAAACATCATCTTATTTACCTCCCTATGTGATTTTTATTCAAACTCTATCTCTTTGATTTTCTCCATCAATTTATCTATGTATTTCAGAGACTCATCCATCTCCGCATAGATTTCTGACTCTTGCTCATGAGGAAGCCCAATAAAGTCCTTATTGTCCATCTCAATACGGAGCTTGATCATTGATGTAAACACATCAGTTCTGTACTGAGATATAGTGGATATTGCTTTCTCTTTCGCTTTTTCAATGGTTCCCTTAACCAGGTCTGTCATGTTTATACCTCCTTAGTAAAATATAGGACTTATATACAACTTCCTCACATATATAATATCTACTTGACCCTATTTTTAATGGGTTGAACTTCAATATAATCAACGTAATCTTATTTAAGGAGAGGTTTTCGGTATGAATAGTGAGATCATCCCTAAGAATTATGCCACAAGTAATGAGATCATATATGGTGCTCATTTTGTTACTTTGGTTAGTCCTAAAGTAACTTACGAGAATCCTACTGGAAAATTTGCTTTGTCTTACGCTACTCCAAACATGAGTAACGGTAGCGAATATTCTAGGACTCTTCCTAAGAATAGCACAAGCAATGTAATCAACAAGGATAATCTTGGCACATCCAGGATTACTACTTCAAACTATATCACTCTCACTGTTCCGAAACATTACTTCTACATTACTAAGATTGATATCCAAACCAATATTACTCCTTGTCATCATGGAGCTGTTGGATCTTGCAACCCTAAGAATATCATCTATAGAAAAGAGTATACTAAGGGTCAGAGATTCTTGGTTATCAATGCTGGTGGTAATATAGACTCTCCTGTTATTGTGGGGGTGGAATAAAATGGCTGTTCAAGGATCTATGTCTGCTGATCTTGCTATCAGTGTACAGGATTTCATTGCTCTTAGATCTTCAGATGAGATTACATATTACAACTATTCTATCCTTGAGTACTTGAATGGTTTTGATATGTTCCTCACCAATCTGCTCTATGATTACCAGGATGAACTTGATGAGATTGCTGTAACAGTATCTCTCACTCCTATTGAGAAGGCTAAGTATAGGTATAAACCTTATCTGTTTGCCTATGATGTCTATGGATCAACTGAAGCTAAGTTCATCATCATGATGCTTAATAACATCATTGATCCTAAAGAGTTCGACTTTGACAAAGTAAAAGTCATTCGCTATGGTGATCTTATCACTGTTCTGAACCGTATGCAGGCAGTCAATGAAGATTATATCAATACAAATAGGTCCAAACTCAAAGAGGATTTCAAAAACAATCCTGGTAATACAATTTGGGAATAAAAATTATCTAGAATGTGGTAGGGATTTCTCCCTACCACATCTATTTTTAGCTTACAAAATCCTCTACACCATCGCTGATTGCCAATCCGTTCTCATCAAAAAACACAATGGCAGTCTTAGCATTGGAATTGTACTTCATTGCTACCAACTCTTTCTCCCAAGCTGTGAGAGATCCATCAATATCTTCCTTGATGGGAGAGATAGGAGAAGTAGGCATCGGAAGTATAGGCTTGGAAGGAGAACCGACAACAATAAAAGAACTCTGGTTGGCATTATCAGGAAGCAGAATGTCATCTACGCTCTGACTGACAACACCCATAACCTCAGCTCCAAACAGTTCATCGTCATCGACAGCATGTTTAGAACCTTGAGACATATTGTTGAAGTCGTTCCGTCTGGAGACTCTGGAGATAGGTTGGTTCTCATCTTTCAAAGATCTCCTGAATGCAGGAGCTACCAACTCAATATCTTCAACAAGCTTTACTGGATTTTCAGGCATATAAGGTTGATACATCAATTCCAAGTCGCACTTTGTTCTTGTCTTGATGACCTTGAAGCCCATATACATATTCTCATTAGAGTCCATCTCTTTATTGATGATGACACCGAAATCACAGTTATCGATCATAAGATAAGACTCAGAGACATTGAAGCTACCAAGACTTCTAATCAAATCCTTCTTATTATTCTGAGAAGAATCATCAAGAGTTCTAGAAGCTTCTCTGTTCAAATGAGAGTCTGTAATAACAGGAATGCCAGTAGCATTTGCAAATGCCTTAAACTCGTTTACGATTTCGCCCAAGTCCAGACGAAGATCATTACGCTTATTCACAGGACGAATTCTCTTGATATGGTCCTGGAACACACAGATGGTCTCTCTTCCAAGTTCACGAAGCTTATCCACCAGCGTATACAAGTAATCAGTATTGATAGATAGATTGGGTTTATACACCATAACAATATCGATAGGATCCGTTTCGGAGAAGCCCAATCCATTCATTCTGAATGCCTGGATACTGTCATCGAGACTACAGTCACTCAAATTCTTACCAGATGCCATATTCATCATTCTCGAGACGTTCTCATCTTCAGAGTTTTCCATCGTCAAGAACAGAATTGTCGGAATCTTTGTGGGATCGTGAGGAATGTAATCCTTATTATACTTTTTAATCTGCATCGCCAGATCAAGCATCGTAAATGACTTACCACCTGCCGCTTGAGCAAAGATGATATAAACTCGACTTGCTTGGAGACCACCATCAAGCATTATATTCAAACCAGTCATACCAGTTCTCAATATTCTCGACGGACTCGTTTCTCTCGCATGGATATCAGACATCGCTGTCTCAAACTCTCCAGGAACCAATGTGAACATCGGTGTTGAGTAAGCAGCGTCATCCATCTTGTTGAACTGCATATTCAGCTCAGCTACAAGACTCTGAATCTGACGAACTACTTCCGATCTTCTTGAATAGTTTGCATTCTTCAGATCAGTTGACAGTTGGAGAATCTTCTCGTAAGATCCATCTACAAAGTAGGACTTCACAAGTTCTCCAGCTTGTTCATTAAGATAAGCCAGAACTTCATCAGAGATTTCCTCCATTGAATTAGTGTCCAAAAGAGGTTCATCCAAAATACCACCATTGATATACTGGATGATCATATCTCTATTTGTGAGCTTCTTTACCAGTCTGGCGTCCAGTCCTCGTTTAATGAACTCAATTCTCTTGACTCGTTCAATATCATTTCCATAACTGGAAGGATCTACTCTTGAAAAGAGTTCCTTTACAAGATTCAATCCACTGACACGAATATTCTGATTTGCCGATACAATATATCTGCAATAGAAGTCAAGAGTATTAATATCAAACAGAGGTTTGATTACCTCAGTATCAGACTTCTTGACAGGGGAAGAAGCCTTAACATTTCTGCTGATATTCATAATACTAATACTCCGTTCCCATCTAATTTTTATCCCAAGTACTTGGTAGTTTCGCCAAAAGTAATTTGGGATTTAGATGAAGAAAAGATTACAACTTCTGATCTTTAGAAGTGTAATCAGGGCTCCTTGGGTCAAGCTTAGAATACTGTACCCTGATAGCGTTTGTAGAAGCGCATTCGGGATAGTAGTAAGTTGAGCTAAGAGCCGCTTTGAAATCTTCTTCCATGTTGGTGTATCCAGGGATATCAAGACCATTCATTCCTGTAGTGTAACTTACCTTCAGAGGATAGATCTTGACCAGTCCTTTTACAAAATACTTGTCTATGATATAATTCCTGAAGCCCATAGCCCAGAGAGAATTGAAATCTTCAGGAATCCTAAGATAGCCAAGCATATGCGTGTTATTCAAGCCATTGTAAAACTCGATTGCTACAAAATTCATTATACCGAACCTTCCTTGCAGTTTATAAGACCTTTGGAAAGATGGTTAAATATCAAAGCTTATTCCAATGATATTTTCGTTCCAGATACTTTCCCTTAAGCCACAGAAGCAAAAGCACAGGAATCTCAATCCCACAAACACAGTTGATATATTGTCCATCTACATAATGAACTTTATCATCATATGATTGCATTATATGCTTTCCACTGGTCTTGTAATGAATACAAACGATATGGTTAAATCTATTATTTTTAGCATTGATATAGGTTACACCATGCTTGTCTTCATCGACTTTCTCATAGCCATACTTGCGCAGCATCTTATCTACCATATCACACTCTCCTTGTTACAGCTTGATGAACATGATGATCCAAGAAACTACTATAAGAATGAACATGATACGGAGCTTCCAACTCTGATTTCGTTTGTATTTGTTAAGCTGTGAAACCAGATTGTTGATAACGCCATTCAGGTACTCGATGTTTTTGTCCTGTTGTTCAAACAGTTTTCCGTAGGTCTCGAAGAGCTGAGCATAATCAGGAGTCTCAGGAGAGTCTCCGATAGGATTACCGTTCTCATCGGTTTGCTGGATTCGTAGGCCTCCTAATCCAGGTAGGCCAGCGCCAAACATATTAGGCAGAAAAGAAACAGGATTGAAATTGCCAATAGGCGATCCACTATCTTCGTTACCTTCATTACTTTCTTCCAGCTCAGAGATGGAGCCAATATTGCTATCAGCAATATTGCCATCTGTAAAATGGCCAATATCATTACCAGAATCAGCAGAGCCAATAATATCTTGTCCATTTTCTTTGCTAATGCCTACTTCTTCAGCATCAACTTTTTCCATGTCATTAGAAGTCACGAGCATTATTCTCCTTTTCCCAAGATTTTAAACGACGCTGGTACTCATCGTCGCTACCAGGAGTTTCTGATGAAGCATTGAGATTGCCATCAGAATCGTACCAGTCAGTGTGTCCTTCACCATCATCTTTACCATAGTAAGGACCACAATAGTTATCCGGATTTGTATCAACCCGATCGTATTGCGACAGATCTAAAAATCCAAACAGACCCATAATCTACCTCCACTTACATTGTGCAGAGATAGATTACGATAGCCAGGATGGAAGCCATATTAAGCCCAAGGATAAAAGCTACAACTTTAAAGGCCTTGTAGATAGACCCAACAGTATTCACTACATCCTTATTGAACTCATCTTGCTCAGTCTTATAATCAGAGAAATACTCAATATGCTTTCCAAGGTCATGACTTACTTTGTCGATATTAGCGCTTAATTTGGTGCTAATAGTTTCAAGGCAAGAGTTCATCTCTCTGATTGTAACAGATTTGTATTCTACAATGTCGTGTTCCAGCTTATCACCAACAGACTTGATGTCAGACCTGATCAATTCTACAGACTTATCGAACTGCTCTTGACCAATCTTGGCATCCATCTTTTGATTAAGCTCGGAAAATTTGTCATTGATAGGATACGCTCCAACTAATCCATCTGGGCCTTTTACAATTTTTGCAGAGATGGTATCATACATACTTAATCCTCCTTCAACATCGCTTCTAATTCCTCTACAGTGAGGAACTTGTCATCATTCTTCTGATAGTTTACCCACATTACAAACTTCTGTTCGTCTGTAAGTTTAGGATCCATAAGGAAAGCAAACTTCTCTCCATCTTCTTTAATCTTCTCTTCTGCTTGACGAGCAATCTCGCGCTCAGGAGAGAAGAATTCAAGAGTGACAGAGTCATCGTTTCTGAAGTTGTCATTCATAGCCATCCTGGAAGATCCAGGAATAGCAGAATTGAACTTCACTCGGATGTAGTTTATTCCTTCTGTAGCTTTCAGATTCCTGATGTAGTTGATCGTTTCGATAGGATCATTGTTTATAAGAGTCTCAAGTGAGATAGTCTTATAAGTGTCTGATATGATCTCCTCGTAATCCAAATAATACTGGCGAGTATTCATATTGTACGACATTAGTATGAAACCTTTGAAACAATCATCATCGAATCTCCACCGATATGGAGATCCACAATAATAGAAGTGATCATAATATGTAGCAGCCTTGTGAATATGACCAGCAATGATAGGTCCTTTACAGTTTAGGAAGTCGTTCATTGTGAAGAGTCTTCCTGAACCTACATTGTCTCCGTAGACTGCTCCTTGAATAGTGCCATGCATAATGCACATATCATAGAAGTCAGATCCGAAGAGAATGTGCTGGTAGTATTCCTCTGGTACTCCATACAATTCAGGGATACATAGTACTCTACAATTCTTTACCATCTCAAAACGGATATTGGTTACAATCCGTACATCTACATCAGTACGTTGCATGTAATGATAATAGATCTTGAGCTGGTTAGCATCGTGAGACATAGTACCTTGAAGAAGGATTAGAGTAGCATTGTGAGACTTTGTAATCTCAACAAGTCTTGCAACAAACATTGAAGCGTAAAGAGTTCCGTCAGAAGATGTCATCAGCTTATGATCATAAAGATCACCATTGACACAGATTAAATCCAATCTTGGCATAGCTTCAATCTTCTTAAGAAACTGATCTTCGAGGATATTGTATTGCCGCTGAGGGTCCATTGCAGGAAAATGTAGATCTGAAATATGGGCCGTGATAAGAGTACCACGGTCTATATTCAATTTTAGATTATATGCCTGAAATTCTTTTTCAAAGGTATTCATACGAAACAAATCCTTTACCAATAATTAAATTCCCATTGTAATTACTGGTTTCTTGAATTTTGATTTCCTAATTATGAGAAAGCTGATCTAAGATGTCTGCAAACATCTTGACCACTTCATCTCTAGGAATACGAAGATAGAAAGGCTTATTACCTTCACCGTTATTCACAACCATAGGAATCTTAAGTCCTTCAGTTTCCCATACAGCTTTGAACTCAACTCCATTAAAACTGATAGAAGAAGCTGTGAACACATCGATTGATTTGGAATAATCAGAGGATGATATATATTTCTTTTCATTATTATCTTCAGCCATAATATTATCCTCCTTAATCCATTACTGCTCCAGCTTGTTCTTTGAGAATCTCTTCCATGAGATCTTTGACCATGTCTTTACAGACATCTCGAGGAATTCTTATAATGATAGGAGTGGGGTCCATACCACTTGTGTACGATGATGGAATCAATAAACCTTTATCTTTATCCCATGCTGATGGTATAGGTTCTCCATTGGATTCTTTGCTTGCTATTTTTGAGACTATTTGAACTCCCCTATATCTAGTAGAAGTTTCATTTTCCATAATTATCCTCCTCACAAAGTAGCATCTGCTATAGATCCAATTGCTTGGGAATAAGGATCTGATTTCAGAATAGCTCTATTCTGATCAAGCAGTCTCAGATATCCATCGATATCATCAGTGTTGTACATTGCTTTGACATCGAAGAGAAGTTTAACAGCTTCAATCTTCTCATCGAAGTCCTTTCCATTCATCTTGGAATCAGCATACGCTTGAACCTCTTTGAGAGATTTCTGCCAATCAAGTCTAAAAGCATCGACGAGTCTTATGTCTCTGCTAAGACGGGATCTGTACTTTGCCATGATTACACGGTCCTTTCCCCACCAACAGCATTACAGTAATTCTCTAACATCTCCACGAGTCTTTCTTTACAGACAGACTCGATCTTCTTCTGAGACTCTTGTACAAAATCAGAAGAGGAAACAGAGAAAGAATTCCCAGTAGTATTGTCGAAGATGGTGAATGTGATATTGCTTCCTACGATATCAAGGAGAATCTTATTATTTCTCTTGATGTCATTGAAGTACATTGTATCAAAGATTTGAGTGCCAAGATGATTGGAATTGTCTTCGGAGATATAGATATCTTTCATATAAGAATCAAGCTTAGATTTATAAGCCTTGAGAGCATACTGGAGATCATAAAGATATTCCACAGTCCATTTGTCATCCAAGAGGGATCTAATCTTACTATTGATTGCCGTTTTAAGCAGCTTAAACTCTTTCTTATCTTTGAATCTAAAGAAGCCAAAAGGTCTGCTTAGCTCCCTCTCAACTTCATGGAGAGTATCACAAGACTGAATGATCATAAGAATGTCTTTATTCATGATGAAAACTCCCTTTCTTTTCTCAGATTAATTAGTACTTTAAAGTTTCGGATTTTATCATAATCGAAAAGAAAGAGATAGGGATTACTCCCTATCTCTTCTGTTTTTTATTTTCTGATCATGCTAATTAAATATGATCCATTAGCCACACTTATATTTGTAATTATTCCTTGATGACCACCTATATATCCAAGTTGAATTGAATACTTGTTTGATGTCACATCTATTCTAATTACAATATTTTCATTTTTGAAAATTGAACCACTTGACTCAGGTCTCCATATCATAAAATGTGTACCATTATCAAACATTGTAATGTATGATTGTCCATTATAAGTTTCTGTAGTTGCATTTACTACAAGTTTACCCATTGCTTTAGATCCAGATGCACATGGTATATTTTCAGGAAGATATAACTTTGCCCAAGTAGAATAAGATGCAGAATAAGTAAATCCACTATCATTTACTGAAGATTCTAGAGCAGAAATTCTAGAGTTATATCCGGATGTAGCGTCAGTCCATCTTTTCATAAAAAAAATAAAAGGCCGGTAGAGGATTAATCCTCTACCGGATAATGCAATTTTCTTGTCTTCTTTCTCTGGATCACTTTGACATTCTCTTTGTAATTGTTACAGATTGTCTTCCGATGTCTACATCTATGATCATATTCACAGAAGTCGCAAAATCTTACTCCTTTAACAGCTTTCTTGAACCAAGATTTCATTTTCTATCCTTCCATTTCTCAATACCATAAATCTTATGGTATTCATCAGTGCAATAGAGTCTCATCTTGTAAGCAGCGACTAGTACTAAGAACAGTTGCTCACAGTCAACAATGAATGCCACATGATCTTCAAGTTCAAAGTCAAGAGTATATTCTTCGTAACAATGATCAGTCTTGCTGAGTCTCAATACTGTAGCTCCAGAGATTTCAATTCCTTTGAGTTCTTTCAATAGGAATCTGTATGCTGCTAATTGCAAAGCATAATTGAAATTCATATGATTGGAAGTCTTGAAATCGACCAACCAATACTTTCCGTCTAATTTCAATAAGCAGTCACAAGTACCACCAAAGTATGGATGGATCATAGTCTCTTCAAGAAACACAATCTCAATCTTCTTGTATTTCTTATGGAGTTTCTTCCACCAATCTACAAACCCATCCATGCAAGATTGTACAGTCTGCATTACTCTATCATTTTGAATTCCCAACTCATTCAAGTCAAGACTTCCATTTCTCAAATACTTCTCTACTGCCAAATGAGAATAAGTTCCTTTATCAGCAGCATCTCTCATAAATGCTCTGTAAGAGATACGTTTCCATCCAAGACCATTAGCCCAGTTCATCAGTCCATCTTCATGAAGCATAGCAGACAATACTTCTGTCACTCTAGGAACTCTCTTACCATCAAGCTGATATGTATCTCTAGATTCTACTTCTAATTTACTCATCCGCTCCATCAGAGCAGACACTGTATCTTTTTCAACCAGCATTATCAAAATACCTCCAATTTTAGGCAAGTAAAAATAATTTCGATTGGATAATTACTAACCAATGGGATTTATATAAAAAGAAAAAACCTTGTATCTACAAAGAGATACAAGAATTTGAAGTTTTTAATGATTTTGTAATTTGTAGTGGGTATCCCTTTCTCCCCAGTCTATTAGTAGCTTTTTCATTATTTATATATTATATATAATATAAATTATTAATATTTA
>OBLI01000154.1_pt1 | contig 74109 bp, 107 predicted proteins | sample 1519701 | NCBI WGS metagenome assembly OBLI01 (sample SAMEA3663005, study PRJEB22513) | pig gut metagenome | biome: pig gut; feature: pig-associated habitat; material: faeces | place: France | collected 2012
AATAAAATATATATTTTATATATTATTTTATATATTATTTTATATACATATAACTAAAGAGAGGAGGGATTTGTGCTTGTTTGATTCTACTGTAATCGTGGGTTTTCTATCTGTCGTTGGTACTTTAATAGGCTCTTTCGGTGGTATTATGGCAGCTAATAAATTAACTAATTACCGTATTGCCGAATTAGAGAAAAAAGTAGATAAACATAACACTATTATAGAGAGAACTTATATCGTTGAAAGAGATATGAAAACAGTATTTAATTATGTTGACGAGTTTAAAAAAGATATTGAAAATCTGAAAGAGGAAGTTAAGGAAATTAGAGAGGAAGAAATTAAATTAGCTAAATAATGAATCTTCTAAATAATGAATTTTATAAAGGTTTTTAAAGGGTTTGCTACGTAGAAAGGAGGGTGTTAATGCCTAAAAAGACAAAGAGACAAAAAAAATCGAAAGAAACTGTAAAACAGGGAAACAAAAGACGGAGCGCTTTTAATACTTATACAAAGGCTATCCTTACTTTTGTGCTGATTAATAGCGAATTGCAGATTTGGGCTTCTTATTTACTCGCTTATTTGGGTAAGGACGCTATCGCTGAAAGTTTATCTGAATAGGTCGTTATTGTCATTATCGGCGGATTAATTCCTTATTTTGCTAAATCTCTTATCGAGAACCTTAGTAAAAGAACTACTCTATTTGGTAAAAACCTACCATATGAAAACGCTTCTGGATTGGAAGATAATTCAAATACCTCTGATTTGAATAGTATTGACGAAAATAGTTAATTTGAATATATAATAGGAAAATTGATATGGATAAAGTTTACTTTTTTACCAATGGAGTAAATATTAAAATTGGTTATACAAAATTAAATATAGAAAAAAGATTGAAGTAGCTAAATACAGGCTCAGATACTTAGTTGTACCTATTAGGATTCGTCAGTGGAAATAAAAGTTTAGAAAAAGAACTGCATTAGAAATTTGCTAAATTTAGAATCAGAAATAACGGAGAATGGTTTTACCCCGATTAGTCGTTGATTGATTATATTAACTCTGTTAACGAAATTCCTAATACTTGTGTTCTGAAAAATGAGCTGTTCGATAATAAACTCATGGCTTGTAAAACTACTTGACTTTTTTAATAAATAAAATTGAATATCCTGAGAATGGAGTGGATACGGGAAATGAACTACCACATAACTGTTATTCTGTTTATCGCAGAATTGTATCTTTGAAGAAAGGAGGAGAATTTATTGGCTGACAATAAAATACTTAAGTTTGAACTCAATCCTGAAAGCATAAAAATTAAAAAGATACTTAGAAAAGATTTCTTGGAAGTAGAGATGAAAGCTATTTCTACTGCTTATCCAAATAGAAATAATTCTCACTTTACTAAAGAATCTTTAATTAAGGCTATTCCAACTGTTTACAATAAGCCCTTACTTGGTTCATTTTCTGTCGATGATGATGATTTTAGACAACATAATTCAGAGTTAAAATATGATAATGAACTTGGAGATTTGTATTATGATTATACTGATAGCAATTCTGAAACGCCTATCGGTTTAATTAGAAGTGAAGATAAGGTTGTTGTTAGAGATGATGAAAATACAGGCGAAAGTTGGCTGTGCTTTACAGCTTCAATTTGGGTCAAGTATAACTATAAACAAGTTAAAAGTTTACTTAAATCTAAAAACGGAAAGAAAAAAGTTTCTGTTGAAATAGAAGTTGTGGATAGCTATGAAGATGAAAAAGGTATTGAAGTAATTAAAGAATTCGTGTTTGATGGTGTTACAATTTTGGGCCAATCTATCACAGAAGGTATTGCTGGTGCTGAAATGAGTATTCTTGATATGGTAAGCTCTTCTCTTTTCCAGAAGAAACAAAAGTGTCTGTGCTATGCATACGATTCTTTGAAAAATAACAATTTAAACAACCAAAATGATGTTGATAACAACATTAATCAAAATTTTTCTTCTAGTATCGTTGAAGATATTAAACCATTTGAAAATGAAAGTTCCATTGGAAACAACGAAGATACTGTTGAAAACGAAGATACTAGAGAAATTACTATGGTTCAGGAAGGAGGAAATCAAAAAATGCTCACTTATGAGGCTAAAAGAGAAGTGTTAGAAGCTTATCTTCGCTCTAATTTGAGACATTGTGAGGATGAATGTTGCTGGGTTTGTGACCTTGATGATAATTTTGTCTATTTCTATTTTAAGGATATGCATTATTCTGCCCCTTATGTTATCACAGAAGATGCTATGGGTAATGGTATCGCTGTCGTTAACTTAGAAGCTAAACAACCTGTTGTTCACTCTTGGTCTGTCTTCTCAGAAGATGAAAAAGAAGATGATAAGGAAAAGAAGTCTTTTGACGATGATGAAGACGATGAAAACGAGGATGAAGGTCACGGCGAGGGTGAACATGGTGAAGACGATGATGATGATGATGAAGACGAAGAAAAAGACGAAGACAAAAAAGATGATGAAGACGATGATGATGATGAAGACGATGATGATGAAGACGAAGATAAAGACAAAGAGGATGATGATGAAGAGGGTAAGGAAGACGATGATGATGATGAAGAGGAGAATAATCCTGTAATCATTGAGAGTGCTTGCGGTGACAAGGAAACTCAGGCTTGTGACCCTGATAATAAGGAAACAGAAGCTTGTAATCCAGAGGATAAGGAAACGGAAGCTTGCAAAACTACGGAAGCTTGTGACCCAGAGAATAAACAAACTGAGTCCGCTACTTTCTCTGCTGAAAATCATCAGGAATTCGTTATGCTTGATAATGAACAACTATCTATTAACCAGTTGCTAGATAAGTATAATGAACTACATCAACAGTTCTCTGAATTAAATGAGAAATATACCGCTCTTGACGAGAAATACACCAATGTTAACGAGAAATATTCTACTTTTATGGCTCAGGAAGAGGAAAAGAATATTAACTCTATGATTAGCTTCGGTTGTAACCTTATTAACGAGGAATCTAGATTGTCTGACGATGATAAGAAAGCTTTCTCTGAAAAAGTTATTGAGAAATGTAAGAATAAAGACTTCGCTGACTAGGAGTCTTTGAAGAAATTTGTGTTTACTTTAATCGCTGTGTCCCTTTATAACGCAGAATACGAAAGTAAAAATAATCCAGATAATAAGGATAATAAAACTGATTTCTGTGTCGATATCGTTAAGCATACTGATAACCACGTTTTAACTGGTATCGAAAAATTAAAAGAAGCTAATAAAAAGCTTAATAAAATTTAATTAAAACTAAATTGATGTTTATTTAATAATTAAAAGAGGAGGATTTTTTAATATGAAAATTTTTCAGAAAATTCAAATGGCTAGCGAAGACGTAAAGTCTTTACTAAAAACTGGCGTTTTCTACGCTAATGGCGAAGTCGCCGCTACCCATGACGGTGCCCTAGTTCATGTCGGAGACCCCGTTGAACATGATTTATATAGCTCTATGAAGGACCTAAACGCTCGTAAGATTGAGGCTGTTAAGGCTGTCGATGATAAGCTAATGGGCTTCGTTGACTACGTTGGCGTTAATCAGACTGAGGTTATGGGTGTTACTTATCGTATTGGCGATAAGACCGCTGGTGTCGCTCCTGTCGCTGGTGAGCGTATCCGTGTCCGTATCCCTGCCCTACATGACGAGTTCTGGCTAGGTGTCGATAACTTTAAGTCTGAACCTTCTGTCGGTGATTTCGTTATTCCTACCGTTGGTGATACCGTCCTATCTATCGGCTCTGAGACTTCTGATGGCTTATGCCTAAAGGTCGAGGATACTAAGACCCTAATCACTGGTCAGGTTAACGATGGTAAGCTATATCGTTGCCGTGTAGTTAGCCTATAATTTATATTAATTATATAAAGGAGGAAACGAATACTATGAAAAAGATTTTTAACTATAATAAGTTTAACAACGAAGTCCAAGATACTATCGTTGAAACTTTCGTGTCCCTAGCTCAGAAATTCTTAGAGGGTAAGTCTGAGACTCAGGAATATAGAGATGCTAACGCTAACCTAACTGAGACTTTTATGAAGGAATGCGTTGAGGCTAATCCTAATATGACCTTTAGCGGCCTAGATATGCTAAAGAATCCTATGGTTAACGGTGATATGTTCTTCTTACATCGTTTTAATACCATTCTAGCTGGTGCTATTACTCGTGCGACTTGTTGCTAATTGAAATAAACAAAATTGGCGTATATCTTTTTATATAAGATATATAATTGTTAAACCGATGATTTAAAAAATCATGCTAATCTCCGACATGCATTAAATTGTATGAAGCTCGGTAAAGTCGGCAAAATTAACCTAAGTTATGCTTGACATTATATTGTCTTTATGTTATAATATGGTTGAGATATGCCGGGTATCTATAAAATATATATGGTTAGAATGTAATTTGATTTGGAATAAAAATTACTGACGAATTTGCGAATGTACGGATGCACCCTATTCGAAAGAATAGTTGTAAGTGAGGCAAAGTAAAATTGGGTGATATGAAATACCTTATTCTTTTTAGAATTTATCTTACAAATCCAGAGCAAAGACCTAAGTATATATATGTACAGATAGGTTTAACGAAACAAGGAAAGGTAACAATCGTTTAGATTTGAGACGAAAAATATAAGCTCATTAGTTGTTGCTGAAAAGTAGTGCTCGAACCTGAGAAGCTTTTGTAATGAAAGTGGAGGAATGGGCACAAGTCAATAAGTATTTTATTAATTAAAATTATTCTTTATTTTTATTTATTAGAGGTGTCAATTATGATTTTAGAACAAACTATACAAGTTAATGTTACTTCAAATACTAAAAAATATTATGAGAATTTAGGATATAAATATAAAAAGGGAGACACTATACAAGTTAATATAAAAGATTTGCCAAGAGGAAGTCATGTAACAGAAAAAAGAATATGCGATTGCTGTGGTTAGGTTTATTCTAGACCGCATAGAGCAATGGAAGATACTTTCGAATCTTTTGGAAAGGATTATTGTATAAAGTGTTTTAGAGAAAACTCTAACATTAAAAAATTAGTACAAGGAAAAAGAGAAAATACTAATCTAGAAAAATATGGAGAAAAAACTCCTTGTGCTAACGAAGATATTAAAAATAAAGTTATTAAAACTAATTTAGATAAATATGGGGTTAGAAGTACACTTCAATTAGATGAAGTAAAAGAAAAAACAAAAAAGAGTTTATTAGATAGATATGGGGTAGACAGTCCATTAAAAAGTGATATAATTAAAGATAAAGTTAAAAATACTTGCCTAGAAAAATATGGCGTTGAATCTCCACTAAAAAATGAACTGATTAAAGAGAAAATGTTTAATACAAATATTGAAAGATACGGTGTTAAAAGTACTGCTCAAGTAACAGAAGTTAGAGAAAAAATGATTAAATCTTTAATTGAAAATAGTTCTATACCCACTTCCAAACCTCAAATTGAATTATTTGAAATTATAAAAAATATGTATCCTAATAATGAAGTATATTTAAATTATAACTTATCTAGATTGTTTTTAGATGTGGCTTTATTTATAAATAATATAAAAATAGATTTAGAATTTGATGGTGAACATTGGCATAAAGATAAAAGAAAAGATTTTAGAAGAGATTGTTTTGTAAAAGACAATGGCTTTAAAGTGATAAGAATAAAATCTACGATAAAAAATCCAACTAAAGAGCAATTAAAAGAAGCTATTGATATTTTAATCAATTCTAATAAAACTTTTATAGAAATAAATTTAATTGATAAAAATAAAGAATAAAATAAAGAATAATAAAATACAAATTGATGGAACGCCGTATGCGGTGAAAGTCGCATGTACGGTGTGGAGTGGGGGAAAACTTGGAGATTGTATCAAAGAGTTACCTATCACTATCTGTAATTCCTACCGTTATCGCTAGTGGTTACGAAAATCTATATGAGACCTATCAGGTCGGTTGGGGAGATAACGCTAAGTATACCGTTGAAAGCAATGAAATGTTTGTAGTCAATGACATTGCCGAAGGTATCGCTCGTGGCGGCGTACAGACTAGCTACAACACTGAATACACTGTTCAGGCTCGTCCTAAGCAGGTTTCTGTCTACGTTGACTGGTTGAAATAAAGGCTACTTTATTATAGCTAGGGTGCATAGTAATATGCATATAAATATATCCATTGAACTGCTGGAAAATCTTAAAGACAACTAAACTACAACATAAGAATGAAAAAAGTCTAAATGTGATAGTTACGAAAGTAGAAAAAATTAGTTGTATAATTCATGGCTTAAGCCTAAAAATTATTTTATATAGTATTGACAAAATTAAAAAAGTATTATATAATACAATAGATAATCAGCAACGAAGCCCCGAAGAGGGGAACGCTCAACGACTATTCCTTTTTAGGAAGTAGGAATATTAGTCATTAAATATATTCCGAAGTGGTGGACACCCAAATGTGGGTGAAGATATAGTCTAAGCTCGTATGAAAATACGAGGAGATTTTTATAATCTCAGGTTAGTTTGACGAACTATTAATTATTTATTTTTATAAACCATAATATTTGACTAAATATAAGAAGGTGTTTTATGTTAGTAGAAAATCAAAAAATAGAAATAGTATGGAATCCACAACAAGCTAGTCACTTTAGAAAACTTGGTTATAAATTTGAAAAAGGGGATATTATTTATGTCCCTCCAGAAGATTTATAGTATAATAGTCACAAAAGAGTAAAAGTATATTGTGATAATTGTGGGAAAGAGTTAGGAATGGAATATAGGCAATACATGTATAAGAGAGAAAAATTTAATGGAAATTATTATTGTGATGCATGTGCTTCTGGTGCCATGGAGACGGTAAGCAAAAGAAAAGAAACTTGTATTAAAAAATATGGGGTGGAAAATCCTATGCAAGTTGAAGAAATAAGGAAAAAATTTAATGAATCTCTTAGCAAAAATGGTTTAGTTTCCACTTCTTCCCAATAGTTAAAAGTTTATGAAATGATAAAGAATGAATATGAAGATTGTGAGATAAATTATCCAGTATCTTGGTTCAATTTAGACTGTTATGTTAAAATAAATGATGTTAATATTGATGTAGAATACGATGGCTGGTATTGGCATCAAGATATAAGAAAAGATATAAAAAGAGATAAAATAATTTATAAAAAAGGTTTTAAAGTGCTTAGAATCAAAAGTGGATATGCAATTCCTAGCAAAGAACAATTGTTTGAAGGCTTAAGAATATTATCTGAAACAGATAAAAATTATTATGAAATTATTATGGAAGATTATGCATTAAAAGATAAATAATTATAAACCTAAATACTACTGACCATGTAGCTTCTGGCAAACAGGATTGGGGTAACTAAAATCGGCCCTGTTTATACAGTAATGTGTAAATATTCATCGTTAAATGCTTTTAAATCCTAAAGCTCTTAATACTACAACGTAATTTGAAAAGATAAGCGTGATAGTTGCGAAAGCAGAAAAAAATTAAGAGATGTTTATATGGTTAAATCCTAAGTAAATGTGACAATGGAAGTTTAGCAGAGAATTTTCTAAATACTTAAAACGTATATGAAAAACTCCCAACGACTATCTCATAACGTGAGAGTAGGATACAAGCTTATGGTATTCGAAAAATGATGCTCCTTATAACTAAGGATGAAGATATAGTCTTGACTTATGTGAAAACATAAGAGGTCTGTCGATAGATAAGACTGCATAAAGAGTTGCGTCTTTATGTGAAATAATTAATAGGTATATAATAGACCAAACCTATTAATATAAACGCAGATTTGGTGTAAAAATTGGTCTGGCTTACGCTTCTTATATTCAGGGCAAAGTTGTTAAGGCTCTAGGCTCTGTTATTGCTGATGCCACAAAGCATGGCATTGGTGGTTACATTGTAAATGGTCTAACTGACGAAAACTGGCTAGTAACTGCACGTAATGTACAACTTGCTAATGGTGGTGCTACTGTTTATGCTCTAGGTACTAAGCTAGCTCTAGCCGAAGTACTACCTGATAGCAACACTCTACCCAACTTTGTCTACAATGAGGACTCTGCTATTGTTAAGACTGGCTATCTACCTTCTTACAAGGATGTACCTCTATTAGAGATGGGTAATGCTTTAGTTCCTAACACTATCAACGGAACTCCCGAAGTTGTAGTACCCGATGATATCATTTACATGCTACCCATGGGTATGTACAAGCCTATCAAGGTTGTAACCGAGGGTAACACTGTAACTGTCAGTCAGGACCCCTTAACTGCTTCTGCTGACCATACTTATAATATGACTGTCACCATGCACATTGGTGTCGATGTCGTAGTCGGAGCAAAATTTGGAGCAATTACTCTAAATTAAATAGAGTAAACAAATTATAATTAAACAGATATAAATAAATAAATAATAGATGGATATGAAGCTAGGCATTTTAATAAGTGCCTAGCTATATTCATAAAAGGTTTAAAAGGAGGATTTGCATTATGGCAACAAATAGTAAAGACAAGAAAACAGTAGCAAACAAAGAAGTTGAAGCCAAGGAAGTTGAAACCAAGACTGATGCAAAAACTGAGGCTCAAGTAAATTCAACTGCCACTGTTCCTTCAACAGAAGATTTGTTAAAGATTATTGCTGGATTACAAGAGCAATTAAGTAGTTTAACTAATAAGGTAAATGAACAAGGAGTAGAATCCGTAAATAAAGAGACAAATGTTGTAGTTCAAAATGCAACTACAAAGGATGAATCTTATGAAAGAACTGATAAGCTATTAGAAATTCTAGCTAATAGAAAGCAAGATAAAGAAGTAGTAATTGTTCACAATAGAGAGATTGTTGGTGGTGGTTCAACTGCTATCAAGTTAACTGGACTAGTAATTAATTTCCATAGACTAGGAGAAGAGCGTGTATTAAACTGGCAACAGTTTGAAGAGTGCGTTTCTAAGTATCGTAGATTCTTTGATAAGGAAATTATTTTGCTTTCTTCTGATTATCAGGAGATTGCTGAACGCTATTCAATTCCTTGTGTAAAGAGAGGAACTAATAGAAGTTTTACTAGAAGTGAGCTAGAGAAGATTAATACTTTAGATACTCATGCTTTAGAGGATTATTATAATTCTTTAACAAAGCAGGATAAAGATTTCTTATGTAGCTATTGGTTAGGTAAGTGCTATGAAAAAGCACCCGGATTTTATGATAGATATAAGATTGAGCTATTAAATCGCTTATCAAATTCACATGCTTTTGATAATCTTCTAACATTGATGAATAACGAGTATAGAAATAACTAATAAAGCAAAGGGGTGTTGATATGTCAATTTTGTTTAGTGATATATATACAAAAGCAATCGCATTATTTGACGACCCTAAGATAACAGTCGCATATCAGACTAATATAATTTAGTTTGATAAAATAATGTATACATACCTACAAAATGCCATCTCCATGTTCAACAACCCCGTTTCTGTAGGTATGCGTTTATCCATGTATAATGAACCAGTTGGTACTATGGAAATTTTTGAAGGAGATGGGGAAAATTCCACTTTTGTTTTAGATGATGAATTTGAGATAAAGCTAAATTCTGAGTATTGCTATATAGAGGGAGACATAATGGTAAAAGGAAAGTTAGATATTGAAAATAGAACAGTAACTTTTCCAGATATTCTTGAAGAAGGATAGCAATATGCGTTTGAGCAATATTATGTAGGAGAATTTCTAGATGAATTTAAAGACCTGAATAAAAATACAAGGGCTGGTAATTCTCTAATCATTGGGGAAATAAAAGACATTTTAGCTAGACTTTTAGTAAGGGCTTGGGCCGAGAATGAAAGAAACATGGTAACAGAAATTCGTAATGTATTGCAAGATAGTGATTTCAAATTAACATCTAATGCTAGTATTTTAAATAGTAAAAACAAGTGGATAGATTAGCTTGATTCAGAGATATTGCAACATCAAAATCGTTTAGCTTGGAACATAAGATTTATGAAAGGCTCTATGAATATAGGGAGGGGATAACGATGGAACAAGACAAAAAGATTGACATAATTGATACTAATTCTGTCGTTGATAATTCATATCAAGTAGTTTTAACATTAGAAGAGAAAGTAAAGTGCCTTGAAGAGATTTTAGCAAAAGTAAAGAAGATATTGTATGTATATGATAAAACTTTAGAACCAAATTCAAAATATGATTACAAAGTATATTGTGGAGGGGTATTAATCTATGTTTCCTCAAGTAATTTGTTATTTAATGGAGAATTGGTAAATATAGTAATAAATGTAAATGCAATATTAACAAATGAATTTTCTAAGACGTAGGTAAAGCGAATTGTTTTTGAAACGAAGAACTTTACAGAATTTTTACTTTCAAAATACAAAAAACAACTTGATAAAACTTATGAGGTTGAATAAAATGGCGTTAGTTGATACAACTAGTGTTATAGATAATTCAATATTTTTAAAAGCTAAACTTGATAAAAATATGGTAGGTTCGAATTATTATATAGAAAACTTACAATATAAAAGGGACAAGGACTGGGAATTCAGATATAATGTGGTAGGCATTGAAGAAGAAAATGAAAAACAATGTGATTACACAAATGAATTGCCCAATTATACTCCGATAGATGTTGCGATACGTACTGTTAAATCTGATAAAGGAAAAGATTTAGGATTAGATTGGGCTAATATAGCTTTTAAGAATCTAAATCATCCTGTATTTTTAGGAAAGAGATTTAGATTTTCTACGGAATTTTATGATATGCTTAATATGCAAGAAGAAGAAAAAATATACAAAACAAGCGTATGGATTTGTATTAATAGGCTATTTAATAGTGGTAATTCTTGTGTAATAAGGCGTTGTAATGCAAATATAGCCTTTGGTGGTTCTCCGAATAGAAGTAAAGATTATATAACAGAAATACATTATGAACCTGTAATTTTAGAAAATGATTTAAAATATATTAATACTTATTACAACCAAGTAGTTCCGCTTCCGTAGGCAGAATGGTATGCTACAATGCAAATGAATTATTTCAGCAACAATATAAAGGTAAATGATAGGTTTATATTAGGTGGAACTGATTTAGATGATAGGGCGAACAATTCTGTATATAAGGTTAAAGCTGTTGTAAAATCGACATCTAATTTAACTTTTGCTCCATTAGGTAGTGCGGAAATAGAAAATATACCGTTAATTATTATTGCTTTAGATAAAGACCTAGTAGATGAAGCAGATGATTTCTATACTAGACTCGCTGATAATACTACAATATATTAGGTAAAAGAGCAACAAAAAGAGTATATGTATTATATACAAATGGAAGAACCTAGTGAGCAAAGGATATTATTAGGTCAAACAGAAAAATATACGGTTAATTTATATTGGAACAACAAGGTATGCAATAATAAAGATAACGATAAAGATATAAAGTTTGAGTTTTCTTTTAATTTAGATGGAGTAGATAAAGAAAAATAGGGTGATTATTATAAAGTTGAAATATTAAGCGACAATAGTTTCTCTATTAAAAATTTAAAGACTTATTCTTTTAGTAATTTAATAGTTACTTGTAAAGCGATTGTAGATAAAGATACCGAAGTCAATCAAAGTTATGAGATAGAGTTAGGTAGTTTTTATTAATAAAAGGTTATAAAAGGAGATGGTAAGATGATAGACAGAAGCGAATCTGGAATGGCGTATAATAGATTTAGAAATTTAGAAAGCATTGAAGATAGAATTATTTATTATTTACTATCTCCAACGAATAAGTCACCAGAAGAATTAAGATGGGTTCATACGATATGGAAGTTATTAATGTATAATGATATAGATGCTTTAAATAAACCTTTGCCTAAGTATAGTGATGTTATAAAGTTAATATAGAATGATAACATATCTCAATCTGACAAAAGAATATTTAGGTCTCCGCATCTAGAAGATGGGTGGCAGGAGCAATGTTCTATGCTAAAGATATATGTAGATACGATTATACCAAAAAATCACATCTGGTCAATAGTTAATATAGGAATAGATGTGTTGTGTCATGAAAAAATAATCAATGTAAAAGCAGAAGAAGGATATGAAGGTTCTTTGATAGATGAAGTTGATGGAATTAAGATAAAAGTAGAAACCATGTCAAGAGTAACTTTATTATCAAAAGCTGTTTTATATTTATTAAATGGTGCTGAGGTACAAGGGCTTGGTCAACTACAATTTAATGCTGAACGCTCTAGGTACAATTTAGCACAATATGGGTTATGGAATAAGAGAAATTTTGAAGGAATGAAAATAGTTATATCTGGAATGATATCTGGTGCATCTTAATAATAAAGTTATAAAAGGAGAAGGAGCAAATGATTTCTGAGCAATTACAAAAGAAATTAGATTTATGGGAAAAATGTTATTTTTCTTTGGATGAAGCTGTTCCTTTTAAGGATAATTTAAAAGTATATCCAGTTTTAGTTAAAGATTATTATAAATTCTATTCATGTTTTCCATGCTTAACGATGGATAAGAATACAAAAATGGTAATGAACGATGAAGGGAAGCCAATAAAAGTATCTAATCCAAAAGGAATAGGAATGTCCTATTTAGGATATTTAATTGAAAGCATGTAGGAAGGAGAAATTGGAGCCGCATTAACTTCGCAGTTAATAGGACTAATAGAACTTGTATTTCATGAAAAGAATGGATTTTTTTGCCCGAATTGTGGGGAAGTAATATTATTTGAAGAGATAAAAAACGAATTAGATAATATTACAAAAGAAATTGTGGAATCAAAAGGCACAAAAGAATAGATAGATATTGCGAAGATAGAATATTTCAAAGAAAAGATGAAATGCAAAAAATGTGGCAGTAACATGAGGGAGATAATATCAATAAAGAATGAGGGAAATATAAAGAAGTTAAGCATAAAGAATACTGATATATCTCCGAAAGATTTTGATGAACTAAAAGCGTTAGTATCAAGACAAAACATACTAGATTATGATGGGGACAAATATATAGACCCAGACTTAAAAGAGGAGTTAGAGATAAAAGCGAGGTTATAGAATAAGAATTATACATCTCCTAGTTTAGAGAAATAGATGGTGTGTGTATGTGCCGGCACTGGGTACACATTAAAGGAATTAAAAGAAATTCCGTTAAGAAAATTAACTTTATTATTAAAGACGGTAGATTCGAAAGCCAATTATTATGCACAAGTACAAGGTGCTTATAGTGGGATGGTAAAATTTAAGGAGGACCCCAAACATTGGATATTTGGTGACAATAAGAGAGATATAGCTAGTGAATTTACTAGTTTAGAAAGCTTTACTGGTAAGTTTAATGATGTTACTTAAAAAGTAGCTTAATAAAGCTTTAAAAATATTTTAAATATTTAAGTTATATTATACACATATTAATTATATATTATTATATATTATATTATTATAGTGTATTTAAAATAAAAACTAAGTTTATTAATAAAGGAGGAAAATAATTATGGCATATTTTATTGCGGGTAACTAACGCCCCTCATATTAAGTAATTAGTATGAAGCTCTGTGTTAAATGCTTTGAATCCCTAAAGCCTATAAGCCGAAACAGTAACTAGAAATAGTAAGCTGAGTGGTGCGAAAGCAGAAAAAAGTTATAGGATGTCATAAGGTTAAATCCTAAGTGATTTTATAATGGGTATTTAGCAGGGAAACGTCTAAGTATAATATTTATATTATATATGATGGACCCCCAACGACTACTTCTTTGGGAGAAGGTAAGCTACAAGCTAACGGTAGCTGAAAAATACAGCATCCTAAAAAGGATGAACACATAGTCTGAACTTATGTGAAAGCATAAGAAGTCTACTAGTAATAGCAAGACTGTATCAAAAGTTGCGTTTTGATATGAACACTTATTAAACCATAGTTATATAAAAGTTTATGTTAAAAGAAAATCAGTATATAAAAGTAAAATGGAAAGGAAATAATAAAGATTATTATGAATCTTTAGGATATACCTTTACAAAATTTAATGAGGAATTTTTAGTAAAAGCGGAAGATTTACCAAATGGCTCACATCAAAAAGTTGAAGTGGTATGTGATTTTTGTGAAGATGTTATTGAAAAAGAGTATAGAGAATACATAAGAAATCATAAAGGTGGAGATTGTTGTAAAAAATGTCAAGGTAAAAAGGCATTAAAAACTTTTAATGAAAATTTGCCAGAAGGGAAAAATAGAAAAGATATATTAAAACAAGGCATTATTGATAAATATGGAGTAGATAATGTTGCTAAAGTTAAAGATTTCCACGATAAAGCAATGAAAACACATGAAGAAAGATATGGAGCACTTACGTCTCTTGGCAAAAAAGAAATTAATGAAAAAGCAATAAAAAATTCTTGGTCAGAAGACTCTATTCAAAAAAGGAAAAATACCAATGTTGAAAAATATGGATAGGAATGGGGGTTGGCTAGTGAAGAAATAAGAGAAAAAATTGCTAATTCATATTATAAAAATGGAACTATAAAGACTTCTAAACCACAAATGGAATTATATAATTTATTAAAAAGTAAATACGAAAAATGCGAATTAAATTATCCATGTGGGAGATGTTTATTAGATTGCTTTGTTGAAGTTAATGGTATAAAAATTGATATAGAATATGATGGATGGTATTTTCACGAAAAAACACAACAAAAAGATATGAGAAGAGATTATTTTGTAAAATCAAAAGGATATAAGATTTTAAGAATAATAAGTAACAATGGAATTCCTCAAGAAAAAGAAATAGAAGAAAAAATTAATATACTTTTAAATACTGATAAACACTTTGAAAAAATAAATATGGTTTAATAAAAATTGCGTTGGACACGCACAACTATATGACAATGGCGAGTTATTTGCCGATTGCCGTACCCTAGCTGACTCTTCTATCACTATTGGCGTAACTGCCGAAGATATTCACTAATACGAGTATCGGTACACAGTAATGTGTATATAAATTTCCCCACTGAATTGCTGGAATTTCCTAAAGCGATATATACCACAACGTAAGTATGAAATATGACTAAGCGTGATGGTTACGAAAGTAGAAAAAAATATATTGATAATATAAGGTTAAAACCTAAGTATTGTAATAATGGATAATCAGCATCCAAGCCCCGAATAGGGGAAGGTTCAACGACTAGAGTTAAACTCGTAGGGAGCAAGCTATTGGTTCCCGAAGTGGTGGGCATCCCATTAGGATGATGATATAGTCTGAACTTATGTGAAAGCATAAGAGATAAGTTATTGAATAACTTACTATATAATTGTAGCGAATTATATATAACAAATTGTCGTGGTGGTGAAGGTAACGTACTATGGGGTAAGTACTTCCATGATTCTAGCTTTGATATGAAGCTAACTGATATTATGTTTAATATGTCTTATGTTGCCGCTAACTGCGGTAGTGACCTAGTTAAAGGTGGTGACGTATTTAAGGACGAGCAACTAGTTGCTGATAAAAGCGGTGCTATTACTCTAAGTGCTACCGCTGTTCCTTTCGCTGGTTCTAGTATTTTTGCTTATGTTCGTAACGCTGATTCCGCTAGTGATAAGCGTAAGAAGATGCCTGTTGTTGACAACAAGGTAACTGGTCTAGAGGCTGATGCTACTTATTGTGTCCGTTATCTATATACTGATGGTGCCGCTGACAGACTAGTTGTTAGCTCTCAGTTTATTCCCAAGACTTTATATGCTGTTCTAACTGTTGCCCTATATGCTGGTGACGATAAGAATGTTGAGTCTGCTACCAAGGTTGGTAAGGTTGTTATTAAGATTCCTCGCTTCCAGCTATCTGGTGCTATGGAAATCTCCATGACTGCTACTGGTGCTTCTCAGACCGCTCTAGATGGTTCTGCTATGGCTTATGGTGGCAAGGGCTGTGACGGTAGAGGCATTTATGCTGAGATTGTTCAGGTAATTGATAATGCTCATTGGTATGATGATGCTTCTGGTCTAATTATCGAGGATAATTATATTGAAATGAAAGCTTCTGATTTCAAGACTGGTTTTGCTCCTGTAGTTTATGCTTGGTATCCTACCGCCGCTCCTAAGCAGATTTCTAACGCCATTCTAGCCGCTCAGGAGTCTGCTCTAAAGGCTGAGGAAAGAAGTAAGCTAGTTTATAGTATTACCGCTGGTAGCACTGGTCTAACTATTAAGGAAGATACTGGTGTTATTGATGGCACTCCTGCCGCCGGTACTGCTACTATTAAAGTAGTTGCTCAAAAGGCTAATGGAACTCCCATTAAGGATATGGATGCTTCTGCTACTATTGTTCTATCCTAATAAATAAGAGAGGAATAAATAGGTAATTAAAGCATGGCACAGAAATGTGAATATGCTAGTATAAATGAATTTGGAAGATTAATATGCACAGTTGACGAATCGAAAGATAGCCAACTGTGCATCTTTCAAAGGTATTGTACTAAAGCTTGTGAATGGCAAAACTCTAAAGCTTTTTCAACTTGTGAAAGGAGAAAAGACATGGCTAAGAACAAGAATAGAGCTATTAAAATCGAGAATGAGCAAGTAGAAAATGTAAGAGCTAATGCTTATAAAGAAGATATTTTGGAAGACATTAGTAAAGATAATAATGTAGACGAAAATAAAGTAGACAAAATAGAGCTTAAAAAAGAAATAGGAACTGTTCCAGCAAAAAAAGAAAAGAAAAGAACTGGTACAGTTATTTCTGTTTCAAAGATTAGCATTATAGTTAAGGATGAAAATGGCAATGGTTATACATTATTTAATCATCCTGATGCTAAATATGGTGACATTATTGAGTTCTAATTAGCTCATTTCATTTTTAAAAGAGTAACAGATTTTTATCTGTTACTTTTTTAAGACTGAAATACGAGAATAATACTATACGATATGATGAAATAAGCATTTTATATAAAAATTTTTATAAAGTACTTGACAAAATAAACAATGTATAGTATACTTAACTCAAAATATAAGTCTTATATTTTTTAATCAGGTTTTAACTGATTTGTATTTTAATTTATTTTTATGTTTTAATTTATTTTAAACATTTTAATTTTAAATTATTTTTTGGAGGTATTTTTATGAACAGTTTAATGACACGTAATTTTGATGAACTTTTTGATAGCGTAATGCTAGGATTTGGTGCGCCAATGAATATTAGATTCAATACTGCAAAGACTAAGGACCTAATGCCTAGTTGTTGGAGTACTTGGGAAGTAGAAGAAGAAGATTCTACTGAAAAGAAAAAAATTGGGTATAAGGCTTTATGTCGTACAATTGGCTTAAATCCAGAAGACGTAAATGTAACGATGGAAGACTATGGTATTTGTGTTGATGGCGAAACAGAATATGAGGGCAACAAGTACACGCAACACATTGAGCTTCCGATTAGTGAAAGTGTAATGAGTGATATTGAAGATATCAGTTATAAGACTTTAAATGGACTAACTTATATTTATATTAAGATGAAGAGTCCTGAAAAGAGAAAGGTAAAGATTAATAGAGTTAAATAATTTAATTAATATAAAGACTCAAAGTCATAGAAAACTAATGCGTTAGAGTAGATTTTATTCTACTCTAACGTATTAGAATAACAGATAAAGGGGGATAAAATGGGCAAAAACAAGGATAAAATTAGAGTAAGTTTCGGTTATAATAGTGAACATGTTACTGGAAGTTATACTCTAATAGATTGTGGTCAAAGCAAGAAAAAGATATTAGTTGATTTTGGATTAATTCAAGAGAATATGAGTTTATTAAAATCATATCAAATTAATTCAAAAAGGCCAGATTTTAAGGCTAAGGAATTAACTTACGTATTTTTAACTCATGCGCACATAGACCATTGTGGAAAAGCAAGTTTATTGCCTAGATATGGCTGTACTGCTCCCATAATAATGCCAAAAGGTATGAAACCGATATATAAAGAAATGGCATTAGATTCAGCTAAAATAATGGAAAAAGATGCATTAGATTTAGAGAAAAAATTAAAAAAAGAATATATAGCTCCGATATATACAAATGATGATGTGTATAGAAGTTTAGAATTAGTAAAAGAATATGATGTAGGAGAAAAGATACAATTAGATGAAGATATATCTTTTCAATTTAATTATACTGGACATATATTAAAAGCGTGTTCAGTAACTTTTTGGATTAAGAATGGAAGTCAAACTAGAAAAATAGTTGTTACTGGTGACATAGGAAATACACAATTAAAACAAAAATTTACAGAAGATTTTGTTCCTTTCGAGAGTTGTAATTTATTAATTGGAGAATGTACTTATAGCGATAGCAAAAGAGGAATAAAAGATAAAGATAGAGAAAAAGATTTAGAGAAGATTAAATCAGGAATCATAACTACTTGTCAAGATAAAAAAGGTAGTGTATTAATTCCTGTTTTTGCATATGGTAGGTCTCCTGTTATACTAGCTACCCTATATGATTTATTTTATGAAGATAGCATTAATGGAAATTTTGATATACCAATTATTTATGCTAGTCCATTAGGTGTTAAGTTGTTAAATATTTATAGGGAAGAATTAGAAGGAGAGCAAAAAGAAGAATTAGAAAGAGTTTTAAATTGGAGTAATGTAAAGATATTAGACAGCTTTGAAAAGTTAGAAGCAGAAATTAAAAATGAAAAGCCGAAAGTGATTTGTGTTCCGGGTGGAATGTGCCAAGCTGGATATAGTGTATATGTAGCTTCAAAACTGTTACCTTCTGCTAAAAACACAATTATGTTTGCTGGGTATTCTGCTGAGGGGACTCTTTCATGGAAGATAAAGCAAAAGAAAACAAAAACAATTACTATTGATGGTAAGCCAGTTCCAGCTAGATGTGGAGTTATAAATTTAATTAGTTTTTCTTCACATATTCAAAGAGAGCAAATGATAAAGGCTTATTTAGGAGAATATGATAATAAGCAGTTCTCCTATGATAAAATAGCATTAGTACACTCTGAGCAAAAAAGTAAGATGGAATTTGGGAAAGATTTGCAAGAAGAATTTGCAAAAAGAAGTAAAAGTTCTAAAGTAATAATTGTTAATAAGAGTACTGAAATTACTCTATAAAAATAAAAAAATAAAAGGTTTAAGAGGTAAAATTAATGAAGAATATTAAAAGTAATGTAAAGCCCACTAATTTAGATTTAGATGTTTTTAATATAGAGGAGTTGCCCCCAGAGGGAAATCTATAGCTACCCACTCCTGAGTTAGTAACTAAGTATAAGTTTTTAAAAGATAGACGTTTGTTTATTACTCAGGATATTGATGATAGTATCATGGAATTTACTAAAAATCTAATTATGTGGAATATGGAAGATGAGCAAAATAATATTCCAATTGAAGACAGAAAGCCTGTATATATTTATATTTTAAGCTATGGTGGACAGCTTGACCAGATTATGACACTAATTGATGTAATTAATCTCTCTAAAATGAAGATTAAGACAATTAATCTTGGTGTATGTGCTAGTGCTGGTTGCTTACTACTAATGAGTGGTACTAAAGGTGAAAGATATGCTGTTAAGAATAGCTGGGGGCTAGTTCATCAGGGTTCTGGTGGAGCTAGTGGAACGGCCTCGATGGTGGAAGCTCAAACACAAAATTATAAAAAGATATTAGAGATGGTTAAAAAGTTAATCTTAGAAAAAACAAATATTACTCCAACTCAGTATAGCAAAAAGAAGTTACAAGAATGGTATGTATACGGTGAAGATATGATTAAATTGGGTATTGTAGACCATATCGTTGATGATATTACACAAATTATTTAATGGAGAAGATATATGATAGGTGAAAATGATAGATTTTTAACACTTCAAAAGTAGTTAAGAGAAGAAATACTACTAGGGAATAAAACTTGGGATGATATGATAACTCTATACAGAGAATTTGGTATGCCTGAAATGACTAAAGATTCTATGAGAAGAAGTTTCAAGGCTTATGACCAATATGCCGATAAGGGGTGGATTTCACAGCCTAAGAATTTTGATATTCCCAATAAAGAAGTAATCGAGTATAATGCAGAAAAGAATGTGACTACTAGTGATAAAGTAATTAGTCTTGATAGTAATGATATTAATAATCCAGAAGTTTTGCTTCGTAGCCATGGTTTCAATCCAGAAGAATTCGTTTTAATCAGTGCTAGAAATAGTAAGTGGCAATAGGGGACAAAGAGTGGAAACAAGACATTATATTCTAGTAAGATTAGTGTAAGACCTAGAAAAGCTCAAGATATTACATTTGAAGATATTGATAAATATTTTGAATCAAAGCATGATTATAATGGAATTAGAGTTACAGAAGGTAATTATGCTGAGGATGAATTGAGTACAAATGATTTCTTAGAAATTTGCATACAAGATTTGCATATTGGATTACTATCTTATGGCAAAGAAACTGGTGAAGATTATGATGTAAATATTGCTAGAAAGAGATTAGAAACAGCGGTTAGCGATATTTATGCAAGATGTAAAGGAAGAAAGTTCAAGAGAATTGTTCTTGCTTTACTTGGAGATATCCTACATGTAGATAATCAGCAAAATACAACTACTAAAGGTACTAGACAAGATGTAGATACACGTGTAAGTAAAATGTATGATGAAGCTTTAAATTTAATTATTGATTTAATTAAGACTCTGAGTGAAATAGCTCCTGTTGATGTTATTAATGTCGTTGGAAATCATGATAATACATTAAATTATATGCTATGTAAAGCAGTTGAAATGGCTTATAGAAATGATGATAATATTACATTCTATAATAGCCCCAACCCAAGAAAATGGAAAAAGTATGGTAATGTACTTATTGGTTGGGCACATGGAGACATGAAAACACAGAATGTAACTGAGTGGATTCAAAGTGAAGCATATCAAGATTGGGGCACTACAAAATATAGGGAATGTCATATGGGACATTTACATAGTACAAATACTGTTCAAAAGATTGAAGAAGGGAAGAGCGGAATGATAGTAAGATATTTGCCTACTCTATGTGCTTCTTCTGCTTGGGAACATCATAAAGCTTATAGTAAAGAACCTAAGACTGTAGTTTCTTTTGTATGGAATGAAGATACTGGATTAAGAGATATTTGGTATAGTAATATTTAACAAGAGATTATGATTTTAAAGATTGGAGAAGTAGTTTAAGTATGGGAAAGCCCAAAAAGTATAGTTAGTTTGATGATATTGAGGATATTCAGGAATTTAATAAAAAATCTTAGAAAAAGAAAAAAGATAAAAAAGATTCAAATGAAGAATTAGATTATATGTTTGAAATTGCTGAGAAACAAAATAACTATAACAAAAAGAAATTATCTAAGAAAAAAGACAAAGATAAATATAATAAATGGGATAAGTGGAATTAAGTCCATATATTAAATAATTTATAGTAGGCGTAACGCCGCATGGTAACATATTAAAATATGTTAAATCGTAGAATAGGGGGAGATATGCAAGGTGCAGAGAATGCGCAAGTGCATGTCTTCCCTTTTTTTGCAATAACATATAAAACAAATGAAAAAATTTATCATTGATTTTAATGATTAGGTGTTATAATGATATAAGAAAAGAGGAGGCGTAATAGCATATGGCAAAGAATCCGGGAAAAAGATTTGAAGAGGATATAAAGGCTTCGGCTAATAATCAAGGATTGTTTATTTTAAGATTAAATGATTCTAGTTTAAGCTGGTAGCATGAGAAGACTAGCCGTTTTACTGCTGAGAACCCCTATGACTTTATTATGTTTTGTCAACCAAATTTATTTTGTTTGGAATTAAAAAGCACCTGTTATTCTTCTATATCAATTTAGAGACTGCCAGAAGAAAAAAATAAGATGATAAAATTACATCAAATAAATTCTTTAACTTAGTCCTCATTGCATGAAGGAGTCTATGCGGGTTTTATTTTTAATTTTAGAGATGAAGAAGATATAAATAATGATGATACTTATTATATGTCTATTCAAGATTTTAATAACTTTTTAGTGGAAAGGGATAAAAAATCAATTAACAAATTAGATGTGGTATAGTATGGTGGAATTAAATTATCTCAAAAGATAAAAAGGACTAGATATACTTATGACATTAATAAGATGATTCAAGATGTTATAAATATAAAAGATTAAAAGAAAAGGAGAGATTATAGGTCATGGCTTATAATATTATTTTTAATGAAGAAAAATGGGAAAAAGTAAACTCAGAAAATAAAATTATAATTCAAGACTATATAACAGAATGTAAAGCCCGTAAAAAGAAAGAATCTACTATTAGACAGTATGGGAATGATTTGAGAATAATAATGATTTTTGTCTTGGAGAAATGCGGGAATCGTCCTGTTACAGAGTTGAACAGAAAAGATTTTAGAAAAATGATTTTGTGGTTAACAGATGATTTAGGAGTATCTAATGCTAGAGCCAATCGTTTAATGTCATGTTGTAGGTCGTTATTAGCATATTTAGAAGAAGACGATGATTATGATTACGACATAAATCAAGCGGCAAAAGTAAAAGGATTGGGCTATGAATCTGTTAGAGAAATTGTATTTTTAGATAGAGAGACAATAGATAAATTGTATGATTATTTTATGTCTAATAAAAAATATAGAGATGCGACTTTGTTAGCATTAGGAATTGAATCTAGTGGAAGAAAAGCGGAATTAAGTCAGGTTTTAAAAGATAGTATTACTGATGATGGACACTATACGAATATTGTGGTAGGGAAAAGAGGTAAAAAATTTCCATTGATTTATTTCAATCATACCCGTGAAGCGGCAAAGATGTACTTAGAACAAAGAGGAGAAGATAATATCCCAGAATTATTTATTACTAAATATGATGTCCCTGCAAGGAAAGAAGTATTATATGATATGGTAGTTTCTTGGAGACCTATTATTAAAGAATTAACTGGTAAAGATTTAGATGTTAATGTACACTCTTTACGACATTCCGCTTTACAACTTTATAAGACTGGTGAAAATTGGCCTTGTACTGAGAATAATCTAGGCCCAATTCCTTTAGACCAATTAAAAAATATTGCACGACATTCTAGCGTTGAGACTACATTAGGATATTTGATTGATGATACTGAAAATGAGTTGGCTAATGCTTTAGGAATTGGTGTACATGATTCATTTAGTGAAAATAGTGATAAATAATAATAATAAAAATAAAATATTTTAAAAGGAGAAAACCGATATGGAAGAAAAGGATAAGAACAATAGCTTAGAAGAAAAAAAGCTATCATTAGAATTAATTATTGAAAAGGCAAATGGTTTTATAAATGGTGAAATTTCTCAAGAAGAAATGGCTAATTTTGGAGGAGAAATGACAATTAGAAGTTATATTCCTATTTTAGAAAAAATGGGACTGATTATGTCTATTTTGAATCAGCATATTTATTCTGACGTAGAAGCTCAGGAAATTAAAACTGTTGAGATGTATAGAAATATTTTCTTTTATATAATTTTGAGTGGGTATGCTAATATTGATTGTAGCAATAGAGAGTTGATTACGTATAGCAATTATGATTTGCTATATCCTATTTATGCTCCATTTATTTTGAGTTACTGTAGAGAGGACTATCAGTTAATTATTGACATGCTAAAAGATAGCATTAATTTCTATAGTATTAAGGATATGAGTGATGGTCTGAATGGAATTAATGAAACCGCTCTAAAGGAAGCAACAAAAGCAAATAAAGATTTGATGAAAGAATTGGGAGAAAATAAGGACTTAATTCATGAATTGAAAGAACTTGCTGAATTAAATGACCCCACCACAAAGAAGATGGTAGAAACAATTAAGAGAGCTTCTTTAAATGGTGAGATGAAAGCAAAAGAGGAATCTGGAAACTAACCAGATAAAATTCCCATTTTATCTGGTTGGAATTATACTAGGTGTATAATTTTAGGGTAAATTTTAGTATAGAAGTTTATTAAAATAAGTGAAATTAATAATCGTATATACAATTAGTATTAATTATATGTTAACTATATAACATCATAGAGAAGGGCTGTAATTAGAAATAGTTACACCCTTCTTTTTTTACTATAAGAAGATAGGAGGTAAATTATTAATGAACAGTTCAGGTAGTATAAGATTTAATTCGGTAAGTGATACTATTACTTCCGCTTTACAGAAACAAATAGATAAAAAAATAGAAGCAGAAATTGAGAAAATAAAAAAAGAAATACAAAAACAAGTTCCAGTAAAAATGCAATCTATAAAAAATGAAATTTTAGGTTCTTTTTAGACGATAGCTTTAACGCAAGTACAAAAAGTTTTTATAGAAACATATGGAGATAATTATGATGTAGAATCTCTTAATGCATCATTAACTTTAGGATTAGGAAATAATTTACGTCCTATCTTTTTATATGATTAGAATAAATTCATGTTTAATACAACATTGAAAAAAAATGAAAGAGAATTTAATCAAAATGCAAGGCAATATGCTTCATTTAGAAATACGTTAGATGAACCTGAGTTTTATACTTAGGAAGAAGAAGACGCTTATTATGCTGATTCCAACCCATTTGATGAAGCATTAGATGATATTACAGAGGAGAATATGAAAGATTATAATGTCTTTAGCCCACATAATAAAATGAATCAACAGGGGGGCTATGCTTCTCTGTCTGAGACTTATTAGAAAGCTAGAATAGAAGCTTTAAATGAATTTGAGAAAGAATATAATACCCATATTAAACCTCGTATATTGAAAAAGTATGGAATTAAAATGGGATAAGGAGGATTATAAAAATGGCTAATGATAAAATTAATATACAAGGAAATGTAAGTATAAATACAGATTCTTAGAGTATTGAAGAAACAAAAAAGCAATTAGATTCATTATGGAATAATAGTGGCAAAATGTTTTCTTCTTTTATACAGTCTATAATAGGCCCAGATGGTTTTGGGAAAGTGACAAATGCTTCTGACGCTATGGCTTAGGCATTTAAAAAACTTACGGAAGATTAGAAAATATTACAAGCTGGGATAGAAAGAACTGTTGATACAAGAAAATTAGTAGAGCTTAATCAATAGTTAGAAAAGGTTCAAAAGAATTTGCTTTCTATATAGGATGCTAGAGCGAATTTAGAAATACAAGAAAAAAATGCCAATGCCAAATCATATAATATAGGTTCTCAAATACCACTGAATATAACTACTTCTTATTATAAAGACAAAAAAAGTGGGCAAGTAAGAGGTGGTGTTGCATTACAATCTTCCATGTTAGAAGGACTTCCTAAAGCATGGGGCAAGGGAGTAGTAAAAAAAGGAGAATCAATAAGCATACCAGAATTGGTTGCCATGCTAGAAAAAAATTAGCAAGTTACAGAAGGGTCTTCACAAGGACTACAAAGCGGAAGCGTTATAAAAACTGTATTAAATGAGTTGGTAACTGCTTCTGGGGAGTATTGGGATTATCAAATGGACGAAGATGCTAATTTAATTAGATGGGCTTCTAATGTAATAAAAAAACAAGTAGAAAAATTAAAAGGACCTAATAAAGATTATTTAGATGAAGTGAGATAGAATATATAGGATTCTATGCAAGAAGGAATGGACTATTGGTATAAAAATGCTTCGCCAGAAGAAAAAAGAATAAGAAAAGAATATAATAGAATGTATTCTAGTGATAGGATAGGTGGAGATACAATATCTGGTACTTCTGAATCTTAGTTGTCTCAGTAGACAGTAGATGATAGAAAAGCAGAACAAGCAAGAAAAGAATTAAGAGATAGATTAGCAGATGCTAATAAAAAAAAGAGTATTTATGACCCTAGATATGATGAAAATGAAGAAGCATTAGTTGATGAAATTATAAGCAATTATGAAAAATTATTAATTGAATCTGGAAAAGTTGATAAAAAAAGGAATGGAGTTGTTCCATTAAAATAGCTGGCTAATGCAATAATAGAAGAAGCTATACCAATGAGGGAAACAGCACCAGTAAGAAAAGATGGGACTGTTGATTGGAAAGCAGAAAATATTGATATGACATTAAAATCAATAATTCGATTTGTAAAGGAAGCAGGATATATAAAAGAAGCAAATCCTTATATAGATGATTATTTAGGAGATAATAATCAAGATTTATTAAGATTAATGCAATGGTTATAGGATTCATTAGAAAGTAATCCGAATTTGTAGGATTTCTTAAAAGGTAATTTTTCAGAGGAGTAGGCTTCTTAGATGGGGGCAGAACTCCCTAAATTTTTAGAAAATTTAATGGACGCAATGATTAAATTCCAAGACGATAATGGAGATAAAATAACAAATAAAGACTTTTAGAAACAATTAAGATTTAAAGTTATTTAGATTTCTAAAATACTTGGACATTTACGCTCTAAAAATATAGAATCTGCTATATATGATACTGATTCTGGATTTAATTCTGTTTATGGATTGAAATAGTTGCAACCATATTTAGATGAATATGCTAATGCATAGAGTCCACAAGAAAAAGGTAGTATAACAAGAAGATTAAATAAAGATATAAAAGATAAAAAAGTTTGGTTTAATGACCCAGATTTTCTTAAAAAGTTGTTTGATAATTTTAAAGGACAGACTTATGAACAAGCTAGATAGAATTGGATAGATTCCAATGTAATTGAGAGCCAAACACTTTCACCTGAAAATCAAAAAACATTATGGGCTGATTTAATAAGGCATACAGCAATAAAGAATCAATATGACCCAAATTCAAGACGTTCAATTCTTTCTAAAATGGGTGTGCCAACAGAGGGATACTATGCAGAAAATATCGGAGTCTCAGAAGTTGGCGGATTACCAATGTATTTATTTGATAAATTACCTAATTTTATAAATAGAGAAAGAGGAGACTGGTGGGGAGATGAAGTAGAACCACTAACAACCGAGCAAGGTAAATTACAAGGCTTTAATAAGTTGCTTGATATGATAGATGAATATGCTAGTAAAATAAAGTTGTTAGAAAATAAAGGACTAGAAGAAAGTCCTGCGGCATAGGATTTAAATAATAGAATTCAATTTGCTTTAAAAAATTTAAATTTAATTTATTAGTATATGTCTTCTGATACACGGACTAGTGCATAGAATTTAATTAATTCTAATGGTTCTAGCACTCCTTTGTTTTAGTTACCATCTGGTTAGATTATAAGGGAACAAGATGTATCTTTAGATGATTATACAGGTATTATAAAACAGTTCTAGGAAAGAAGCAAATCCATGAGCCAACAAGATAGGGATGGTGCGATAAAAGAATTAAACGCATTAAGAGAAAAATTCTTGGATTTAGGGATAAATGAAGTTGATGATGAAAATGCAGATTTATTAGCCGAAAAAAGAAGCCTAGAAAGATTACTTTCTGATATGAAAGAGGGTAAATTAAATAGAATAAGACCAGAATATTTAGTAAATGAAGAAGAAGGATATGTAAATAGTGAAAGATATGAAGATATAAATTTAGACGAAGTTAAAGTAACGAAAGCTGGTTATATAACAAAAAAATCTTTAGAACAAAGGCTAAAAAAAGTTAATGATTCAATTAGGACTGACAATTCATAGTATATAGAAATATTAAAATTACTTGATATAACTTTAGATGATTTAGAAGAAGAATCTAAAAGAAATGAAGAACAGTTAAAACAAACAAGTAAAGAGACAACTGGTGAAACATTAACGAAACCAATTATAGAACAACCGAAAAAAGCAAATGCGGCTATAATTCCTAAAAAACTATAGATTGGAATTGGTGCTCCTCCAATTATTGAAAAAGAGGAAGAAGCAATTCAAAATGTAAATGAAACGCTATCTGAACATGAAGAAAAAGTAGAAAATGCTGTTGAAGCAGAGTCTCAAAAAATAATTGTTTCTGGAAAGTTAGCAGATACATTAAAAGAGGAAAAGAAAGCAACTGATGATGCGACTGGTGCTGTTGTTGACCATGTAGAAGAATTAGCTAAAGTTGATGAATCTACTTTTAAACCTATTGATGTTTAGTTCCATGATAAAGATTCTAAAGGAAATCCTGCGCATTATTATACTACGACTAATGAGAATAGTTAGCAAGAATTTGTTATGAGCGCAACATAGCTCAGAAGCAAATTAATGAATAAAGAGGACCCATCTTTCCAATCTACAATAGATTATATAAATAATGCTTTAAATGCTACTCCTAAAGGAAATGTCGTTACTGCTGATTCTTTGGGAATGGATTAGAAAGATTTTGATTTTTATGCTAAAGGCTTTGTTGGCAAGGGATTTAGAGGTACTTTATTCCATAGTGCAATAGAAGCGTTAAGTAAAAGTCAATTTAGTGGTAATATAGATGATTTAGAGAAAAATTGGAAACAAATATTACAAAATAATAGCGAATTGGCTGAACAATATGAGAATTTAGCTAAACTAGGTCTAAATGATGATAATTTTGTTCACTTGGAACAAAGCTTAATGGGATATTTTGATGCTGTTAGAAAAAGTGGAATGACTTTTAGTAATTTCTCTGAATAGGCATTAGGATTTGAGTTAGGAGGAAACAAGGGAACATTTAAAGTTGCCGTGACTCCTGACTAGCTAATGAATTATCAAGATGAACTTGGAATTAATAGGTCTGCTGTTATAGATAATAAACGCTCTGCTATGCGAGGTTATGAATCTTTTTAGCTAACTTTAGAAAAAATGGGAATGTTAGCTAATAAAAATAATCCTGCTTTTGCATCTTTATTTTAGGGTTCTGATGTTACAGATGATATGAAACTGTATGTTGCAAATGTTGAAGATGGAAAAACACAATTAGTAGAATTTGCGTCTTTAACTATGCAAGAGATTTATGAATTATTAGTAAAAGCTCAAGACGGAGTGAAATTAACTGATGAAGAAATAAATTATATCAAAAGCAAGTAGTTGAAATTTGGCAAATATACTGGTTCTTCTTCTGTTCCTGCTACTAATACTGATGATTGGGGAAGAAAGCCAGATTAGGAAACTGTCTTTAAAGGAGATACCGCTCAGGAAGTCTCTGATAATTTTAATAATTCTGATAGGATTGATGAAATAGCTAATTATAATACAGCTATTGCCCAATATCAAAAAGCACAACAAGAGATTATAAAATTAACAGGATAGGCTCAAGAATTAGATGTAATTAAATTAGCTAATGAAAAAAGAATATCTGAATTAAAGAAAATAGGAACTGCCACAGCTAAAGAAGAAATTTCTGATTTGACTAGACAGAATGAACTTTTAAGTGCTAAAAGAGAAACTATAGATGCTAACATAAGAACTTAGCAAGTGTTAAAAGATTCTACTTAGGTAGAAGATTATATGACTGGAAGAAGTAATAAAGGTATACTTCCGTCAGAAATAATGTCTAAATTAAAATCTAATGAAATTAAAAATCAAAATGCTATGGAAGCTCAAGAGTCAACAGCTAAAGCTAATGCGGAAGAAAAAGTATCAATTCAATTACAAGAGCGTAAAAATTCTTTGATTGATAAGTATGTTTCTATATATGAGCAATATTTAAAACTTCAAAGTGAAATACATAAACTTGAAATTTCTAATGACACAACAGAAAAAGGAAAAGAACAATTAGCAATAGCTCAAGAAAAAAGTAACGAGTTAAAAAAGCAAATTGATTTATATGATTCTTATATATCTTCTGGTAGTATTGATGGAATTACATTGACAAATGATGATTAGTCAAGAATTCAAGAAAATGTACAAAGATTGCAAGTAGAAAAAAATCAAAGAGATAGACTTATTGATGCTGGTAATACTGATGCTACAAATGATTCTACGACTAAAAAACAACTGCAAGCCATAAGAGAATGGCAAGACGCAGTAAAGAAGAGCTTTATGTATGAGCGTGATATAGCTAAGGTCAGAAAAGAAATGGAAGGATTGTCTGGTGATTAGCTAAAAGACGCACAAGCTAAATTAAATATTTTGCAAAGACAACATGCTAAGTATAATGAAATAGTAAATGGCTATAATAGAGGTCAAAAAATTTTAAATGGAGTTGCTTTAACTGATGAATAGATTCTAAAGCAAGAACAATTTTTAACTGAGCAACATAACATTCAAGATGCTAAATTAATAGATATTGCTGGTCAATACACTAAGCAAAAGGGATTACTAGCTCAAATTGCTGGTGGATTTAAGAATGCTTTTAGAAATATAACTGATGCTAGTTTGGCTTATATGATTATAAACCAAGTTAAGCAAGTTGTAAATCAAATTATTGAATCTACTAAAGAATTAGATGCAGTATTAGTTGATATTCAAATTGCTACTGGTAATACTAGAGGCGAAGTTCATAACTTATTAAAAGAATATTCAAATCTAGCAGATGAATTAGGAACAACTACACAAAGCGTTGCTACTGCTTCTAATGATTGGCTACGTGCTGGTTATGAGGGACAAGAAGCGGCAGAATTAACTAGAGCTTCTGTTATGCTGAGTAAATTAGGTATGATTGAAGCTGGCGATGCTACTACTTATTTAATTTCAACACTAAAGGGATGGAAGATAGAAGCAAGTGAAGTCCTTGGAGTAGTAGATAAATTAAGTGCCGTTGACATTAGAAAATAGTGTCACTTTATAGTAATATAAAGTTAAATACACATCTAACTGCTGGAAAATCCTTATAACATATTGACAACAACATAAATTTGAGATATAATTAAGTGTGAATGTTTAAAAACTAATATGTTTTGGACAATCAGCAACGAAGCCCTGACGAGGGGAACGCTCAACGACTATCCGAAAGGAGTAGGGTACAAGTGTACTCGAAATGGTGTGCTACCATGTAAATTATGTGGTAGAAGATATAGTCTAGTCTCATATGGAAATATGAGGGTTTTAAACCTAACAAAAGTAACGATTTTGTTAAAATATTAACGGTCTGCGGCCATTAGTGCAGGTTCGAACTAAGAGCCTGAACATATAGTAATATATGGTTTATAAAATAAAATAAAAGTGAAGGAGGTAAAATGTTATTAACAAAAGAAGTTGAAATAAAAATTAGAAAAGATACTTGTAATTATTATAGAGAAAAGGGATATGATTGCAATATTGGAGATATAATAATAGTAAAAACTTCTGATTTACCTATACACAGTGGTATAAAAGTTCAATATAAATGCGATTATCCCGGTTGCGAAGAAATTATAACTTTAAGATATGAGGATTATTATAAGAAAAGGGGAAGAAAATATGCTTCTTTAGGAGATTTTTGTAATAAACATAATAAAGAAATGAAAGCTAAATGGATGAAATAGAATGAGCCAGAAGCATATAAGGATGATTATAAAAGCAGACGAGAAAAAATAATAAAAACTTGTCAAGAAAAATATAATTGTGATAATCCCATGCAGAATAAAGAAGTTAAAAATATATTAAAGAATTCAATGGTAGAAAAATATGGAGTCGAAAATCCAATGCAAGTTCATGAATTTAGAGAGAAATTGCATCAGACTTTGATTGAAAATAATCCCAACTTAGAACTAGTAGAACAAAAAGATGGAAGAATTTATTATAAGAAAAATGGAATTCCATGCAGTAAAAATCAAAAATATATAGGCGATTTATATAATGGGAAAATTAATGAATATGTTGATGGCTATTATATAGATATTTTATTGCAGGATAAAATATATTTTGAATATAATGGGTCTGGTCATGATTTAGCTGTAAAGATGGGTAAATTAACAAAAGAAGAATTTAAAAACAAAGAAATTAAAAGGTATTATATATTGAAAAATAAAGGATATAAGCAAATTTCTTTTATATCTAAAAAAAGAAATTTACCATCTGACAAAGTATTATTAAATATTAAGGAAATTAGTGTTGAATATTTAAAATCAAAAAATGAAAATCATTGGATAGAATTTAACTTTGATGAAAATAAAATTAAAATAAAAGGAAAAGAAATAAGTTATAATTTCGAGGATAAAATAAGTATTGAAGAATTAATTTAAAAAATTATTTTATTTTATAAACAGAAATCACCCAATTCGGTGAAACTCCTTTAAAAGATAAAGGACAATACCGAGCTAACCTTATAAAAGGTAGTGTAACGACTGGTGGGGTGTACATCCTTTTGGGATGAAGGTACAGTCTGTACTATAAGGCAACTTATAGAAGAAAAGTCAAGTGTAAAGACACTTTAAAGAAGCACTTTTCTCGCCATAATAATATGGTCAGTAGGTTTTGCGAACCGAAAGTAACAGATAGGAATTGGCTCTAGCAATGAGTAGAGCAAACAATAGTGCGAGACTTGCTGGGTCAGAGATGAATAATTTCATAGGATATGTAACTACAATTGCAGACAGAACCTAGAAATCCGCTGAGTCTGTTGGTGAATCAATGAAAACTATGTTTGCCAGATATGGGAACATTAAAGCAGGAAAATTTGCCGCTACAGATTTGGAACAATCATCTTCTGATTATGATGAACAAGAATATGAAAATCTAAATGATTTAGAAACCGTTTTAGATAAAGTAGGAATCAAGCTAAGAAAAAATGCAAAAGAATGGAAAGATTTTGATACTGTTCTAAAAGAAATAATGGATAAATGGAAAACTTGGGACCAGACAACTCAAAATGCAGTTGCTACGGCGTTTGCAGGTACAAGACAAAGAGAAACAAAATTCTCCGTATGTTTAGTAATAAGCATAGGACACAACACATATATGCGGGTAATGCCTAAAGCTCTATACCTATATGGTGCGAAAGCAGAAACAACATAGAGATGGACACATGGTTAAATCCTAAATGTCTTTTGCAATGGCTGTTCACGCAGGGAAGATAAAAATATCGCCCTCAACGACTATTCCTGAAATGGAAGTAAAGCTACAAGTTTATGGTAGAAGAAATGTGTTGCCCATATTTATAATAGGGTGAAGATATAGTCTGCTCACGTTCTGAAAAGAAGTGGAGTTTAATATAAACTCATATACAAAGTTACGCTTGTATATAAACAGATAGGAAAACTTTTTAACGCTCATGGATAACCAAGGAGACATTGAAAAATACGCAAAAATAGCAGATAATTCTTACGGAACAGCAACTTCAAAGATGGAAGCTTATACAGATAGTGTGGAAGCTTCTAGACAAAGAATGCAAAATGCTATTGAAAAATGGTCTTTGCAATTTGAAGGTCAAGATGTAATAAAATTCTTTTATGATTCCATAGCTTATGCTACTGAAAATATGCATATTTTTACAGCTACTTTAATGTTGTTAACCGCATGGCTTGGGAAAGATACAATACTTAGCACTTTAGGGAATGTGTTTTCTAAGCTTGGAATGAAATTAACTGATTTTAGTTTAATTTTAGATGAAAGATTGCTAAATAAAAAATATGCTGATTCTAAAGCAGAAGAAAGAAAAATAAGAAGACAAGAAGAAAAACAAGAAAATTGGCGTTATACTCAACAAGAGTATTATAGAAGAGACTTTGATAAATTTGCTAAAGATAAAAAATTAACAGAAGAAGAAAAAGCTAAACTTGGAGATATGCAAGGTGAGCTTCTTGGACTTGGTGTTAATGATAAAAAACAGGTTTTAGATGTATTAAAAAGCAATATAGATATGAATTCTTCTTTTGGGTATTCTATAACTGGTGGTTATGAAGATGCAATGACAGATTATTTTGGAATGCCAGATACCATAGTAGCCACGATGAAAACGGAAGAAGCAAATAGAGTAGCAACTGAATTATTAACGAAAGCAAAAGAAGAAGATACTAAAGCCATATTAGAAAAAATAAAATAGCAAGGTATAGAATCTTTAACAGATGAAGAATTGCTTAAAGCAAATCAATTCTTAGAAAAAAATAAGAAAAGTTTTTCTACTATGGAGAGCGAATCTTCTAAGAAACTTGCTAGAGTACTTCTTACTAGAGCAACAGAAGAAGAAAAAATTGTTCTACAAAAAATGGCTGATGGTGGAAAAGAAAGTTTATCTTCAGAAGAATTAAGACAAGCGAATAAAGCTTTAGCTAGAATTAGAAAAGAACAAGGAACTGATGAATTAATTAGAGAAGCCGAAGACTCTGAACGCTTTGGCGATTATAAGGATAGCGAAAGAAAAGGAAGGTTAATGACTGTCGGGGCCGCTCTTGGTGGTATAACTATGTCTTATGCCGCTGGTGATATCCTAGAAGGAATAGAAGTTTTAGGACAAGATTTAGGTCCTGTTGGAGAAATTCTTGGTGGCACATTAGGAGGTGCAATAGGAGCGAAAGCAGGAGAAGCTATAAACACTGGTATTACAAGTGGATTTAAATCTATTGGAGGACTTGGATGGGCTTCTATTGGAATTACTATAGCTTCAACTATTTATACTGCTTGGAGTAAATATAATAAACAAGCATTAAAAGAAGCACAAGAAGAATTTAAAGAATATGAACAAAAATTTTCTTCTATGAAAGGTTCTGATGTAGATGCAAAAAGATATGATGAATTAGCTAAAGGCGTAGATAGTTTAGGAAACAATTTAACTTTAACTGATGAAGAATATCAAGAATTTTTGGATAAGAGTAATTCTCTTGCAGAACTGTTCCCCTCCTTAATTACTAGGGTTGATGAAGCTGGAAACAAGTTTGTTGGTATGGGCGGAAAAGTTGGTGGAGTGACAAGTGAAGTTGAAAAATTAACTGAAACTGCTCAAAGATTAACTGATTCTGCTCTATTTAAAGAAACTGGTTTTATTTTTAAAAATAGCGTATTTTCAGATGCTTACAAAAATGCCAAAAAAGATGCAGAAGATTACAAAAAAACAATAGATGAAATTTCTGGATTTTCTATAGATAAAAGAGAGAAAGAAAATGGACTGAATAAATTTTATTATAGTGGTAATAGATTTGCATTAAATGAAGCCTTAGCTGAAGAAGGTTTTATGATAGGAGAAGATTATTATGATGATAATGGAACTTTCTTCTATCTTAATGAATTAACTTCTGAGGAAGAAGAGAAATTAAATCAAGTTCTTGATGAATTTTTAGCAAATCAAAAAGTAAAATTAGCAGATGCATAGAGTAATTTTGATGAGGTAACAAAGTCTTTACAAGATTATGCTGACGCTACAATTAGACAAGACACAAAATTAAATTCTCAATATAAGAATTTAACTGATGAACATCAACAATTTATAGATTCTTTAATTCCTTCTATTGATATTTCTTCAAAATCAGATGAAAAATGGCAAGAGCAAGTTAAAAATATTGTTGGTTCTACAATTGATGAAATAAATAACAATGACGAATTCTCTGCGGCAATTGATTTTTATTTTAATCCAGATATGACAATTTCTATGCAGGAGTTCCAAGATAATAGAATGGATTTATTGTATCTATTAGCTACAATGATGCCCGGAATGACTTTAGATGAAAGTAACAAGTTGTTATAGACTTTTGGTTTCAGATGGGATGGAACAGTAGATACAAATGGAGACGGAAAACTTAGTTCTGATGAAGTTCAAAATGCTATTGGTAATGCAATAGATGATTAGAATTCTTATCAAAAAATTATGAACGAGGGCCTTGATACAAACAATATTGTAAGTAATAATCTTGGACGCTTTTCTGCGGAAGAAATGAATGAGATTTATACTTTATATAAAAATGACTCAAGGACTAGAGATTTTGGATATGAATAGTTAAAATATACTGCTTTCTAGAATGTAACGAATGATAAATCTTTAACTTAGTTAGCCAATATGTATGAACAGTATAATAAAATTCAAGAAGAAGATTTAACTGAAATTGATAAAGTCCAAAAAGGGATTGTTGAAAATCAATTAAATAAATGGGCTGGTTCTTTAGGTGTCATAGAAGGTGATTATGATGCTATCTTAAATAAGGCAAAATCTCTAGGAGATTTAACCTATGGTGGATTAACTACAATGACCCCTGACCAAGTAACCGAAAAATATGATACATATAGAGATTTATATGATTATATGAAAGATGAATATAATGGAACTTGGGATGTTGAAAAATTAAGTCAGATATCTGCTGATAAAGATTTAGCTCCATTAATTGGAGACCCTAAAGCAATGACAGCTAAGATTAAAGAGTTTTTAGACAATGGTAATCAACTCTATAGAAAAGCTATTGCTGAACAGGTTGGCTCTACCGAAGAAGGATATAATAGTATATTAAAGGGACAAGATGATTTAATTCAAGAATTTGCTGATAATTATATAATTGACTTAAAGAACTTTAAAACAGTGCAAGAAGCAGAAGCAACCATTGATAGTTATATTACTGGGTTAATGGAAAATGATTATTTAACATGGTATAATGCAATGCAATCATATTATGCCGATGATTTAATTAATTTTACAGATGCGGCTCAAAAGAAAGCAAAAATGAATTCTCTTATTTTAACTCAATTAAATTCGATGGGTGCGTATTCAAAAGAAGATTATTGGGCAGATTTGCAAGGATATTTAGATGCTGGTGGGAATTTAACAGATAAAGTAGCTTGGAATGATTATTTAAGTAAAAAAGCTATGGAAGCTCAAAAGGATTATATAGAAGAAATGGGAGAAAAGAATCTTCAAGATGCTCAAGATAGATTAAATAAAATTCTAGAGGGTAATTATCAAGGAATAAAAACTAATTTTGATGATAAGAATGGTAAGAACGGTAAGAATGGTAGCGATTATGACCCTATGACAACATCAGAATAGTTAAAGAAAGAAGCTTCCTTGATTGATAAAGAATGGGAAGCTATGCTTGCTAAAAATAGTGGAACTTATACTAAATATTTTGAAAAGATGGGAAATAACTTATCCAAACAGAAATAGGCATTAGTACAAGAGGTCGCTTCTTTAGAATCAGAGCTAAAATCTTTAACTCCCGGAACAGAAAAGTATGATAAGAAGTATTCTGATTTGATTGAAAAGCAAACTGAGTTAATTAATGTAGAAAAGCAAATCGCTAATCTAAGAGATGAAGAAATTCAAGATGAAATTAGTAGACTTAATAATAGAGAAGCCACTGTAGAAGCATTAATTGAACAGCAAAAACTGTTATTAAAAGAAGCTGACACAGAAGATGAAGTCATTGAGCGTCAAAAGGAATTGAATGACCTTTTGAGACAAGAGCGAGATTTAAGAAAATCTATTAATGAATATCAAAATGAATTGCTTGATACTAGATTAGAGTATAATAATGGAACTGCTTATAGTGATTCTGATACTTATGATGCTTTAGTAAATCAAAAGATAGAAAACTTCAAGAAGAATGCTCAAATTGCACAAGAAGCCATTCAATCTGAAACTAAGATAGCATTTAATGAATATATGAAAGAAATTGATGCTAACGGTAATAGATTATATACAGCACAAGAAGCTTGGTATAAGGCACAAAATTCTGAAAAAGTACAACAAGCTACTAAGGAATATATTGAAGCTGTCCAAGCACAAGCTGAACTTGCTGTACAAGCTGTTAGTGATAAGTTAGAAGAGATTTCTAGAGATATTGATATGCTAGAAAAGAAGAAGCCGCAAGAATGGAGTAGTTTCACTCAGATTAAGGATTATTATGATGAAACAATTGATTATTTAGAAGAAAAAATTGGTGTCATAAGAGAAGCCTTAAAAGATACTAGCGCAATGACTGATGATTAGATAAAAGATTTAGTCGATTAGTTAAATGATGCGACAGAAGCTATTTATGAAGCTCAAATTCAAAAGCGTGAAGATACTAAGACCCGTTAGGAATCTATCTATAGTGCGTTGGTAAATCAGGTACAAAGATATATTGATGAAATTGAAGATGCTAAGGATGCTGTTGAAGAAGCTTACAAAGAGCCTATTCAGGGTATGGAAGACTATAATAAAGCATTGGAGAGGACTAATAAGTTATTAGAACTGTAGAAGAATTTGTAGACGGCTGCACAGGAAAAGCAGAGAGTCTATAGAGAGGGTAAAGCAATGCCCTAAAACAGCTATATCGGTTAAAGGCTAGGAATAGTCAAGACCGAGGAAAGACTTTGTATTATTAAAAACAATAATACAAAGAATCCTTAGAGACTGCGGGATTTATATAGTAATATATAAATTGAAGCTGTTTCCCTTAACAGGGTAATATACAGTCCGAACTCGCACAATAATTTAAAAAAGAAATGCGAGAATAAGGCCGAAAGACCTTATCGCCATATTATATAATATGGTTTGTAGCCTAAAAATAGGCGAAAGTAACAAATTGATAGGTTGGGTATTTGAGTCAAACCGTGAAAAGGTTAAACAAGCTCAAAAAGACCTAGATGATTTCTACAGAGATGATGCATTAAATGATTTACAACAAACTAAAGATAAAGAACTAGAAGTATTAGATGAACGTATTAATAACTGGAATAAGTACCTAACGGCATTAAAGCAACGTTATGATGCTTGGCAAGTTCAAGAAGAGCAAAAACTTTTGATGGAATTAACTAATGCTAAAACTGAGGAAGAGTTATATCAAAAGATTCTAGATGATATGTTGAATTATAATGAAAAGGCCGCTGGTCATTATGATGATTATATTGGAATTTTTGAAGATTTCTTGGATGATTATAAGACTAACCTAGAAAAGCTACAAGAGCTAAAAGAGTTAGAAAGAGAATATATGAGTCCTGATGATTATTTGGGTAAAAATGATGGAAATTTCAATAATATACAAAATTTACTTAATGGTAATAAAAATAGAACTATTGATTTAACAATAGACTATTCTGCTGAAATGGAAAAAGCTATTGCGGCAGGAGATTTAGCACAAGCTAAATATTTATAGACATTAAGAAATGAAAAAGCTGATATTCTTGGAATAAAATTAGGACAAGGCAACTACAGGTCTAATGCTCAAGTTATTTCTGATGCGATGAAAAAGTTTGGAATGACTAGTAATGGAATAGTTAAAAATGCTAGTACAACTTTATTAAATAAGAGTGTTGATTATGCATTAGAAATCCAAAAAGCTATTGCTAGAGGTGATTATGATGATGCTGCTTATTATGCCGACCTAAGAATTCAAAAAGCAAAAGAAAAGGGCATCAATTTAGGGACAGGTGTATATAAGAGCAATGATGCTATTATCAAAGAAGCGTTAGATTATTATGGCGTAAGATACACAGAAGATTTAACTGATGGAATTGGATATTTAGCTAGTACTGGAGATGCAATGGAGTTATTAGCTCAAACTAGCAATTCCTATAGTAAACTTGGAAATAATTATGCTTTTTAGACTTTAGCGGAGGCTAATAAATCTAATATGTTAGCTCAAATTAGCAATTCCTATAGTGAACTTGGAAATAATTATGCTTTTTAGACTTTAGCGGAGGCTAATAAATCTAATATATTAACTCAAAATCAAACTAGTTAGTTATCATATGGCATAAATGGTGTTTAGGAAGAAATAATTAAATAGGCTGGATTTACTATTGAAGCAATTTAGCAGTTAGCAAAAGATATGTCTATAAGCCTAGAAAGCTTATTAGGTTCTTTTGAGAAGTCAAGTATGATTGGCACTTCCAATCTTCTTTCTGAAACATCAAAATATGGATTCGGTGATGTTAAGTATAGTTCAGACATTCCTTATGTTAATTTAAATGAGAATTATACTGCTTTAGCTAATGAAGCTTTAGATTAGAATAATTTTGAATTGGCTGAAATGTATGCATGGATGGCAAATCAAAAGGTACAATCTTCTGATTATACTGGTACTATTGGGTCAGTTGTATACAATCCAGATACTGGAAAATATGAGGGGATAAAGAAGTCTGTACAAGGAACTACTAAAGCAATAAATGATAGCACAAAAGTTTTAAACGGTTCTATGAAAATAATGAACTATTATTCTTCTTAGAGTGCTAACGCACTATCTTATATGGGAAATATAGCCAATGAGAAGTTAGATAATATAGAGAGTAATCAAAAAAATTAGATACAAACTATTAATACTAGTACTAGAGAGACTTTGGAGCAATTAAGAGCATAGGGCTTGGAGCAATTAAGAGCATAGGGCAAAGAAGTTGTTGATGGAGTTAAAATGAGCACAGAGGAAAGAGAGCAAGCGACTTCCGAAGGAAAATATGTATATATGGGAGACTATACAGCATATGATGGAAAAAGTGGAACTCTATATTTAGACCCGAATAAAAAACCTGTTGTTTATAATTCTGCTGATAAAGACCATGGAATTATAGGTTCTCAAGCTTGGTTAAAAGATGTTAGAAATAATGGATAGCATACATGGACAGAAGATGAAATTATAAAAACTTATGCACAAATAACCGCTGATAATATAGAAAGACAGGTTGCTTATGATATAGTTGATATGAAAAAGAATCCAAAATATGCGGGGAAAACAATCACAACTGGTCCTTATACCGTAAAATATAATAAAAGAGGCTATGCTGTTTCAAAAAAAGCAAGTGAATCTATAATTGATAATGAGGAAAAAGTTATAAATTATAAAGAAATTGCTAATGCGGATACTATTGAACGAAATATTGAATTAGTTGCAAAAACAGCTAATGAAGCTGGTTATAGGATTGATTCGGTATTAGGAGTTATTGCAAGTCAAATTGCCTCTAGTAGCAAAGAAGAGATTACTCAAGAATAGGCTAACGCTTTGGTATCGTAGATGATTTCTACCGGAATTTCATCAAATACAGCTTCTTTAGTTAATAGTTCTGATGAAATGAGCAAGCTAATGTCTACTATGGGTGGCTCCGTAGATTCTGCCATAGAATATCTAAAAAATATAGATGCATCTACAAAAGAAGCTCTTAATAAGAATTATACTTATACTGGTAGTTCTGGTGGAGAGTCTAGTAGCTCTGGTGGCGGCTCTTCTAGTTCTGGTAAATATAAAGGAACTTCTGATTATGGTTTTGGAGATGCTAGTTATAGCAAAAGTAATCCATCTATTAATTTAAATGAAAATTATACTGCCTTAGCTAATGAAGCATTAGCTAAAGGACAAACCGAGAAAGCGAAAGAATATGCGGCTAAAGCAAATGAGAAAACAAAATCTCCTGATTACAAGGGTTCTATTGATAAAGTAAGATATAATCCAAGAACTGGAAAATACGAAGGGGTAAAAAAGCGCGGATATTCTTCTGGTCTAGAAAACGGTCCTGTAACCTATACAGGTCTAGCAATGTTACATGGGACTCCTTCTGCACCTGAGTATGTATTAAATAATGACCAAGCTTATAATTTGCTTTATAATATGTCTAGCTCTAGAATGGCTGAATTTGAAAGTACTTCTAAGAATGATGGTGGAGTACAATATATTGTACAAGGTGATATTGTTCTTGAAGGAATTGATGACCCATCTAAGTTCTGGCAAGAAGTAACTACTGCTATGGGTAATAGATGGAATGTTACTAAAAACAAATAATAAAATTGAATATTGAAATTTAATAAAAAATTTAATAAAAAATATAAAAATAAATATTGACTTTTATAAAAATATATGGTATTTTATAAGAGGAATATTAAAGGGAAGGGGGCGTGGGTGAACAACTCCGCCCCGCCTCCTCTCATAAAATTTTAAGAAAGGAGTTGAATTTATGGCTGTATTTAAACCGAGTAATCACAGTCCTAATCTTTCTGAAATAGATTTAACACAAAAAAATGAATTTAATTGCCAAGTAAATACGAGTGGAGAAAGTATACGAGCCTACAAATTACAAATTTTATCTGAGCGAGGGGACGAAGTAATTTGTGATGGTAAAAAACGTACAATAAATGGAGTAACATATGAAAATGCTGGCATAGATTGTTCTCCTATCAAAAACAAAGGATTTTTAAAAATTTCAGATATTAGCTAGGGCGCTGATATTATATCTGGAAAGTCTCTTGAAAATGGAAAAGATTATTAGTGGGGGATTAGAACATATGGTGCTCCTATAGGTTCAAAAGATTAGCCTAGAACTACAGTATGTGAAGGTTTTATTGTTGGTTCCACATAGTATGTAATATGGGTTAATATGGGAAGTGCAACTGAAAAAGATAGAAAAGTTGCAAATGATAATTTACAAAGTGATAGATATATAGAATTTAATATACCTAAAGCTTCAATATCTAATTCAATTTTACCATTTTCAGAAAATTATAATAATAGTAATAATTTAATTTATCCTCCTGAGCCGAATAATTCTTCTAAAAATGCGTATGTAAAAAGATAGAAAATAAATTGGGTGGAAAAAGAATTGGGCGAAAATAAAGATATAACAAAAATAGAATGCGAAGATAATTTTGATTATAACTATAAAGACGGCGTGTCTTTTGATATTTATTTATGTTCTGATTAGCATACACCTAATAGTATTTTTGTAGACCCTAATGATTAGATTGAATTATATAATTTTATTGTAATATATAATAATGCAAGTGATTATAATAAAGCTATAAGTGCAGGGGATACTCCCGGAACAGCAAACCCTTCTGTAACTCCTAGAAATCCAGCTACTAAAATTTATGGATATTCATCTGATACAGGAGAAATAAGAGTTAGAGACCCATTTGACCCTGTTCCAGTAAATGGAAATTATTATCGTATATTTGAATACGATTCTATAAATAAAACTTACAAAGAAAAGAGAAACATTATTGGTAAAAAGCAAGTAATTGGCGGAAGTCCAATATAGAATACTTTATTTAAAGTATATTCTAATAAATGGACAGGAACAAATAAAAATAGTGAAAATAGAATTTTTATACAACCTAATATTAACATAAAAACGGATGCGACTAACCCGAATGAATTGGTATTTGATGATAAAACAAGAGTTGATATTAATCAACTTCTTGATAAAACAACATATACAAATAAAACAGTAGATATTACTTTTGATAAGTTGGATAATACTCAGTGGTTATTAAAGGGAAGTTCTTTTAGTGTAGTATAGAATTCTGGTAATACATTAAAAATTGGGACAGCTTCATATCCTTTACCTAAAACGAATTATACTGTATATACTGATTTTATGGATTCTGCTCCATATAATATGTTTTATGCTAGGTTATCTCCGTATTTAGATATAGGATATACTAATTTAAATAAAAAAAGTTCTTCTTTAGGAAAAGATGAAATTACAGATACAGAAAATCCAGAAAATAAATACGTTAATTATAGAGACATTTATTTTAGAACTCCATGGCATTATTCTGATGATTCTGTACCTACACAAGATGTTAAATATTATCATTATAAATTATATGACGAAGACGGAACTTTGATATAGGAAAGCTAGGACATATATTCAGTTGAATTATTTAAAAAAGAAGACGGAGAGTATATAAGTACATTAGATTGGAGTTTTAAAGGATTAGAATCTGGTATAGACAAAAACAATCCGAAATCTTATTTAATAGAATTAATTGTTACAGATGAATACGGAAGAGATTTTATATCAACTACAGAATTAAAAGTTTATTATGATAGTTTCGATGGATATATACCACTTGATGTAAAGCAAATTTGTGAAGAATAGGCTTTATAGATTTCTGCTAATATACCTCACTGTGCTGACACAAATAGCTATACTGATAGTGAAGGTAATACTATAAATACAGTAGATGAAGAAGATGTTGTAGGAAGGAAGTTAATCATTCCACAAGGAGAGACACTGAATTATACAACGACAAGAACAGTTAATGGTGAAACTGTTCCGATTATAATTCCAGAAAATGTAGCTTTGATTACTAGAATTCAAATTACAAATGATTTTATAGAGCAAGTGGAAGATGGTAAAGATAAAGAAATTATAAGATTTGGTAATAAAAGATATATTAATAAATCTAATAATGAATATGTAATAGACGAATATAGTCTAAGGGTTGGTAATTTTAATGGGTTCTATAAAATAAATGAGGGCACCGAAAATGAAAAGTATGTAAAAAATGATAAATAGTTAAAGCTTAGTTGGTATAAGACAAATGGGGAAACAGGACAAGAAATTCCTCAACCCCTCAATTGTTTTAATAATGAAAAAGATAATTATCAAGACATAAGAAAAATAGACTATAAAAATTTTAAATTTAGAGGTATTACTACTTTAAAATATAATTTACAAGAAGAAGATAATGTAAAAATAATTGAAATTTCTGAGAAAGATATTAATGATTTCTATATAGATGAAGATAGTCCTTTTGATGTTATAAATCAATTATTAAATAAAATAAATATAAAGAATATATTAAAAGAAAAATATCCTTCTACTATTGTAAATGGTTAGATATTAAATCAAACAAGAATATTGTTACAAAATACATATGATACTTATGGAAATGATATTAGTTCTAAATATTTTAATTCTGGTATTTATGTTTATGATGAAAATAATGACATCTATAATAAATGGGAACATGATTTAACTGTTGCTTATATATATGCTGATGATTTAAGTTATTTTTCATCTAATACTGGTGTAAATATAGAAAATTTAGAGGTCCCGTCTAATTGCATAGATGAAGAAAATATAAACAATTTAAAATGGATAGAAGATAATAATGTCTGGGTAGATAATAATTACGAACAAGAGTTAAAAGATGTAAATAAAGAATTGTTTGACAATAGTTGGTTTGTAATATATTTTATTGTAAATAATGGTAAATATAAGAGTGAAATAAGATTATAGAAATAATAAGGGGGTGAAGTATGGCTGATAATTGCTATTATAGAACAAATGCTTTAATTAATGTAGATTATATTAAAATAGATACAGAAGTGGATAATAGTTTCGATGAAAGTTTAAAAAAAGTAAGAGCAATGTAGTATTCTACAGTATTACAAAAAGACTTTGACGAAAACGATGGTAAAAATAGTAAAAATTCTCAATTTTCTCCTAATTTAATTTAGGCCAAATATTTCTCTCCTGAATTAATAGATTTTGGTGTTATTTATAATATTTATAGAAAGACTCCTTTCCAAAAATATTATGATTATATTTGTACTTTAAGTAATGGCGCAAATTCATTGCTAGATTATAATGTAGTTAATAATCAATATTATCATTATATGACATGGATTGAATTTGTAAATAGCGATAATGAAACTGAATATTATTGCTATGAAGATAGAGATGATAATTATAATCTATAGAATTTAAAAACCTCTTTTGATAGATGGAGTATTTGTGATATTGAAGAAAGTAATGAGGACGGCATATATAACAAGATAGGTAATGTTTGGACATTAGGATTAAATATGCAATCGCCAGAAATTTCTCATAATTTAAGTATTACTAATTATGATACTTTAAGTAGATATGGAAAAATATCAATGGGTCAAAAGAAATATGATAGTAGCAGTTTTTCTGGATTATTGGGTGATATGAAAGAATATACTCTTTATAATATAGAAAACCATTATAAGCAGATTACAGGGGAACCGCCTGATAAATTCTATACAATAAATGGAGAAGATATTGTAAATAATAATTATTTATTATTTAAATATAATAACAAAGATATATATAGGTATACCGAAAAAGAAAATCTACAGAGTCCTTATGCAAGAGAAACAGAAAAATTGGAATCATGGAAAGAATTTTGTGCCGATGGGAATTTAAAATTATTAAAAGATATTAAGGGAAATGCTTGGATTGTTCAAATTATAGATTCTCCAAGAAGCTCAATAGAGTTAGACAGTAATATTTATCAAACAACAATAAATTTCTCTTGGCAAGAAATGGAAAATGTATCTGATTATTCAATAATAGATGTTTTAAATTAATTTAAAAAATTTTTAAAGGAGTTCTAAAATGAATTTATATGGAAATGTTTTATTTGATGATTTTGGAGAAAAGGTAAATGATGTAGATTTTGAGTAGGTAGAAAAAATATTAAAAAGACCAATAGTTAAACCTAGATATAGAGTAAGTATACTAAATCCAGATGAAAGTATTGATTATATTATTCCAGAAAATGATATACCACAAGATGGAATTAGTTATACAGAAGAGTATTAGAATGGACAAAGAAAAAATGTGACATTAAAGTTAATTAATGACCATGGTAAATATACTCCTTCAATAAATGGAATTTGGTTGACAACTAAATTTAGGCTTGATGTCGGAATAGAAATAAAAAATAAAATAATATGGTTTCCTAAAGGCGTATATATAATGGGAGATGTTAATTTAACTCATTATGATTCTGATAGAACAATTACTATTCAATTAAAAGATAAATATGCTATCTTTGAAGGGAAAACTGGAACATTAGAAGACGCTTATGAAGTTGCATTGGGGTCAACTATTGAAGATGCTATGAAAGGTATAATGAATTTTAGTCTTGGCAATGGTTATATTTTGGATTATAAGCCTATTATACTTGACCCTTCTTTTGTAGGATTTAAAACACAAACTACTATTAGAGCAGATGAAGGAGAAAATTTAGGTAAAATCATAGAAGCATTAGCTACATAGATGTCAGCGGAATATTATTATAATAATGTGGGCAATCTATGCTTTTATCCTATTAATGAAACCGTTGACGATAGTGTTAAACCCATTATATGGAATTTTTCTAATATAAATAGAGAGTTACATAATTTGGAACTTAATTACTAGAATGAAAATATAGTCAATGTAATAAAAGTAGTTGGAGATAATATTGATAATATTATTTATTCTGCGGTTGTAGCAAATGAAAATATATCTTCTCCTATTTGTGTTCAAAGAGTTGGAAGAAGAATTGCTCCAAAATATTCAGAATCAAATATATGGAGTGATGATTTAGCGTATGATTTAGCAAGATATTATTTAAGGAAAGCAAGCTTTGTATCTGTAGATTTCTCTTGTAATGTTAGTTTTAATCCAATATTAAGTGTAAATAATATTTGTGAAATAGAAAATAAGACACTTAATTATCACAGAGAAAAATTATTAATTACTTCTATATCTTTTGGTAGTGGAGATGGTCAAATGTCTTTAAAGCTTTGTAATACAAAAGATTTACCAGTAATTTAATAAGGAGGAATATATGGATAAGCAAAGAAATGTAAGAAGAGATATAACTAATAGTTGCGCAGATAGTATGCTTAATAGAATTACAGAATGTTTTAAGGATTCTTTAAAAGGAATTCCATAGATAAAGAGTGCTGTAATAGATAGTATAAATGAAGATGGAAGCATTAATATATTTTTCCCTCCTAATGAAACTAAATTGTTTACAAGAATAAGTAACCAAAGTCCTTTTACTTTAGCTCCCGGAGATGGAGTAGAAATTATGCTCAAAAATGGTAGCTTTGATAATTGTTGGATTATAGCAAAGCATGGAATTACAAGAGCAGATATGAGTACTTAGCAAAACAAAACGTCAAATGACACTTTAAAAAATACAAATTCTAATATAGACCCGTCTCAAGTAGTTGGAGTTACAAAAACATCTCAATTAATAAATGATAGTAAATTCATTAGTTAGGATGAACCAATAATTAATTCCCCGGATTTGAGAGGAGTGCCAACTACTCCTACAGCTTCAAAAGGAGATAATTCTTCTCAAATTGCAAATACAGCTTTTGTGTTTGAAGCAATTCAAGATGTTTTGGAAGAATCTAAAGTTTTAACTTTTGAAGGAACTATTGGCGTAGATGGGACAGTACAAGAATTACCTGATGAACATGCGCAGGGAGATGTATATATTATATCTAATTCTGGTTTGTATGCTGGATATAATTGCAATATTGGTGATTTAATTATATGCATAAAAGATGGATTGAGCAAGGATGATAAAGATTGGTATGTTATAAGAACTGATTTAAGTAATTATATTACTGGTCCATTAAGTTCTAATGACAATCATGTAGCTATATTTGATGGAGATAGCGGAAAAATTATAAAAGATAGTGGATATACCATAGGAAAAAGTGTTCCTTCTGATGCTGTTTTCACAGATACAATAATTGAAGTAGTGGATTCTTTAGATAGTACAGAAAGTGAAAAAGCTTTAAGTGCAAATCAAGGTAAAATATTAAATGATAAAGTTATTAAAAAAGCTGATTCGTCTACTACATTAAGTGGATATGGGATTAAAGATGCTAAAATAGAAAATGGTGTAATTACGTTAGGAGAAAATACAATTACTCCTATTACATCATTAGAAGATGCTAATTTAACTGGTATACCAACTGCTCCGACTCCTGATAATACAGTAAATAACAATTAGATTGCAACTACTAGTTTTGTACATACTTTTGTAGCAAAAGCTCAAGAGTCTGGTGTAATCGGTCCAGATTCAGCGATAAATGAACATGTCGCATTATTTGATGGAACGACTGGAAAAGTTATAAAAGATAGTGGTTTTACAATAGGAAAAAGTGTTCCTTCTGATGCTGTCTTTACAGATACAATAGTTGAAGTAGAAAATAATCTTGACAGTACTAGTACAGTAAGTGCATTAAGCGCTTATCAAGGAAAACTTTTAAAAAATGAAATTGATAAGAAAGCTACTAGCGCAACTACTCTTGGAGGATACGGAATTACTGATGCGTATATAAAAGATGGTAAAGTTAAGTTAGGGGAAAATGAAATAATTCCAATTATAGATGTTAGTGATAAGGCTCCAATAAATAGTCCTAATTTTACTGGAACTCCTACTGTTCCTACAGCTAATGATGGAGATAATTCAGAATAGATAGCTAATACTAAATTTGTATCAAAATCCATAGTTGATGTTTTAGAAAAATCAAAAGTAATGACTTTTTAGGGGACATTAGGAGAAAATGGGGATATTTAGGTTTTGCCGGATAAACATACAATAGGTGATGTATATATAATTATTTCTAGTGGTATTTATGCCGGGAAGTCTTGTGGTGTAGGTGATTTGATAATATGTATTCAATCTGGAGAAACGGACAATAATGACGATTGGTATATAATTTAGACTAATATTATTTCAAACGAGACAGATACAGTGATTGAGGTGGTTGATTCTTTAAATAGTACTGAGACAAAAAAAGCATTAAGCGCAAATCAAGGAAGAGTATTGGATGAAAAAATCAGCAAAAAAGCAAACTCGTCGGATAGTTTGAATGGCTATGGAATCTTGGATGCTAAAATAGAAAACAATGTAATAACATTGGGAGAACATACAATAACTTTTATTATTGATGAATAATATAAATTTTTTTAAAAAAGGTCTTGACAAATGTAAAAATAGATGATATACTCTGTACAGAATTAAGCCAAAGGGAAAAATGGCTTAAAATTTAAAAGGTATAAAAGGAGTAAAACTAAATGATTAATAATCAAAAGTGTGACGATTGCGTTTTCCAAACAAAGTGCGTAGCAAAAAACAAGCTAAAGCCATTTTCTGATGAAGCTAGAGTTGATTTAGGTGTTGAACTAGAGTTTATTTCTTGCACTGATTATCAGTCTCTAGAAGATTCAGAAGATAACTAATAATTAAAATAATACATAAGCAAAGACATTAAATTAAAGACAAAAAATTAAGAAAAGGAAGGTAATTTTAAATTATGGCTACTAAGAACGAAAAGAATACAGACCAAATTAGACAGTTAGTTAACAAGGTGCATCTAGCTGGTGCGCTTGCAGAGCTTGAGGTTAAGGAAGGTTAGACTCAAACAGGAGTTCCCTATCTATCCTTAAATGGTGCTATTCAGTGTGGAGAAAGTGCAGTTAGCACAGTAAGATTCCGTAGTTTTATTAAGGCTAAGAAGAGTGACGGAACTGATAGCAAGAACTATGAGAACGCAAAAAAGTGGGTAAGTAAAGCTGTTCCTATGACAAAGGATAAGGAAAAATGCACCTTTGTTGATATGATTGGTTCTTTGACTGACAATCCTTATGTATCTAGAGATGGTACTTTGGTTGAAGCTGTCCAGTATAGCACTCAGCTAATTAGTAAGTTTGACAATTATGCCGCTGAATTAGATATTGAGGGATTTGTACATTCTATTGTTGATGAAACCCGTGGCGAAGAAGGTAATCCTACTGGACGTAAGAGAATGCGTCTAATTACTAGAGATATTTTTAGCAACACTATTGACCTAAAGAATATTATTATTCCTAACGAGCTAGTCGAACCTCTAGAGGAAAATGGCTACGAAAAGGGTTGTACCGCTACATTCTTTATTAATCTAATTCCTACACAGAAGGAAGCTCCTGTTAAGAAGGGCGGAATTGGTACTCAGAGAACTACTGAGGGTAAGAATTATCTAGAAATGGTTCTAGTTGGTGCTGACCCTGTAATTGACTCTGATGATGAAAAGGCTTTAGATGCTAAGCTTATCAAGAATGCTATGACAGAACGTAAGACTCGTCTAGATGAAATTAAGGAAAAGGGTTATCAGGGAAGCTCTGACGGTTCTTCTTCCTCTTCTACGTCTGAGTCTCGTACTGGATTCGGTGGTAAGAAGTCTTCTAACAAAGTTGAAGCTGTTGATGATGATGATGAATTCCCATTCTAATATGGGATTCATCATTGAAGATAAATTAACTATATAAACGATGTAAAGGAGATTAATGAATAATTATGGCTATTGATATTTTTAGTATTAAACCCAGTGTTGTAACAAGAGATTTAAGCGGTAAGAGTTTTTTGATTTATGGTAAATAAGTTTGCCGTTCTGAGATAAGCTGTGATATTCTTAGAATTATTAACGGATAAAATCGGTGAAGCCTAAGTTCTAAAAGGATATGGTAATACCGAGGTAATATAATAGATTGCGAAAGGCTATTATACACTGTAACGCATAGATGCTGAATAAATATAATGTGTCCAAGAGTGTCCGTCTCACACAGATGAAAAGAAGAGAAAATATATGCTGACCTTATAGGAAACTATAAGAACTAAAGGATAAAAAGCCTTTAGGATAACAAAGTGGAGCGAAAAAGCGGTAAAACTAGTAATGCAGTAAAATTCCCTAAACCTATTTTATTAGCATCAAATTAAATGCAAAGGAGGATACATGGATTAGAATATTTATCATATAGAAAAGAATAATGCTAATTAGATAATTTGGAAAGAAAATCAAGAACAAGAAATAATAAGATTATATTAGAATGGAAATTCTTTAGTTGATATTTGTAATATTTTTAATATCTCTGCTCCTGATACTATAAGAAGAGTTTTAAAAAGAAATAATATTCCAGTAATTGGTTTTAGAAGTAAATATCCAGTAAACGAAGATTATTTTGAAGATATAAATACAAAGGAAAAGGCTTATTGGTTAGGCGTACTTTATGCTGATGGAGCAATAAATAAAAATAATAGTGTAAGATTGGGTATGAAAGATAAAGACCATATAGAAAAATTTAAAAAAGCAATAGGAGCTATTAATCATAAAATAGGAGTAACTATTGATAATCGTTTTAGTCACGAAACTGAATGCTATTACATATCAATTAAAAGTAAAAAGATGCATGACGATTTGATAAAATAGGGATGCACAGAAAAGAAAAGCTTAACCATAGATAAAATACCAAATATTAAAAAAGAATTTATAAGTCATTTTATAAGAGGTTATTTTGACGGAGACGGAAGCTTACATTCTACTTTTATAAAAGGTGATAAAAGGTATAGAATATCCTTTGTTGGTACATTTAATTTTTTAAGTGATATACAAGAGAAAATTCATATAAAAAAGAAAATAGTACAAAACGGAGGTAATGATAATAAATCTTATGTTTTCTAGATATGTTCTCAAAAAGATGTTTTATAGGTTCTAAATTATTTATATCAAAATGCAACAGTAGAAGAAGTGTTAAATAGAAAATATGATAAATATTTAGAAATGTGTTCTTATTTGGGTGCTTCTCCCTTGAACTTAGAAAACTAAGGTGTATCTTTGACGATAAGGATTTATAGGAAATGATAAATAACAAAGATGCTAACAGGGAATGCTAATAGGGGATTAACCTAACCCTATTAGAGAATCCTGTGCCAAGCTCTGAAAAGAGAAGGTCCAACGACTATTCCTTATGGGAAGTAGGTTTAAGGTGAAATTCCTTATTCCGAAGCGGGGGAGGGTTTATTAATAATAAACCGTGATATAGTCTACATAAAAAATGTGTCGAAAAAGGTTATTCAATGCTATCTGGTGTTTATGCACAGCCAATTAATACTTGGAAGGAAGCACTAGATGTAAAGAAGCAGTTACTAAAGGATGCAAAATCTGTAACTGATGGAGAAAAGGCAGAAACAGTATTTAAGACAGTAATCGTGGATACTGCCGATATTGCTTATGACTTATGTGAAAAGTTCATACTAGATAAAGAAGGAGTAGAATACCTAGACGAAACTGAGAAGATGCGTGGTTATCGTGCAGTTTCCCGTGAGTATGATAAGTTCTTCCAAGAGATTGTAAAGGCAAATTATACTCTAGTTATTATTTCTCATGCGACTTCTAAGCAAATTAAGGAGAATGGTGAGAAGTATGATAAGACTATTCCTACTCTACCTGACCGTGGTTTCCAAGTAATTGCTCGTCTAGTTGACGTATGCGCTTATGCTTCTTATGAAACTGATGCTGATACTGGTGCTACTACTTCTATGTTAACTCTAAGAGGTGGAAAGAATCTAGAAGCTGGTTCTCGTAATAAGTATATGTCTGCTAGAATTCCTTTCACTTATGAAGCTTTGAAGAAGGATATGGAGCAAGCAATTGATAAGCTAGAAAAAGAAGACGGAGCTAATGTAGTAAATGATACAGTAAATCTTTATAAAGACCAGTCTGAAAAGATTGATTTTAAGGCTACTATGGCTGAAATCAGGAAGATTGCAAAGGCTCTAAATAATCTTGATTTAATGAATGATTACACCAAGATTGTAAACGAGTATCTTGGCAAAGGTCGTTCTGTAAAAGATTGTGATGAATCTCAGTCTGATATGCTAGCTCTAATTCTAGAAGATTTGAAAGATTATGTAAAGGAAAATAATATTGAAGTTTGATAATGTTTATATTTATTGACATTAACGCACTTAATGTTTATATTTATTGACATTATAAAAGAATAATATGGAGGAGATAGGTAATTCTATAAAGTTATTGTAATTTTATAGTGATATTTATGTTGCCTATCTCCTTTATTTTTCCCGTTATAAAAATACTAATTTTGTTATAAAGGTGGTAAGATGGGAGTAAAAGGAAAAAGAAAATGTAGCGTTTGTGGAAGATGGGTAGATAGTGAGGTAGCAATAGTTATTAATAAAATAACTTATTGTGATTTATGCGGAGAACCCAGAAAAAAAGAAGTACTTATTAATAAGGCTTTAAATGATTATATTTATGAATTATGTGAGCACGACCAAGCTGTAATGGCTATGATGTGTACGCAAATAAAGCGAATGAAAGATGAAAACGAAGGATATAAAGCAAGCGGAATATTAGCTACATTAAAATATATGTATGAAATACTGGACCCTCCTGTTGAATTTAAACCAGAATACGGAGTAGCAAATGTTCCATATTTTTATTATCAAGCAAAAAAGTTTAACGAACAATATTTTGAAGTTAAAAAGAAATTAGAAGAAGAACCTTTACAAGAACTTCCAACAAGAGAAGTAACATTAAAACGTTCTTCGATGATAAAAGAAGATAATGAATTTTGGATTAATAAAAAAGAAAAGGAATTGGGAGCAGATTTGGATTTAAACTCCCTGATAATCATTAATGAAAATGAAAAATATTAAGGGGTGATAAGTTGAATAGTTTAATGAAAGAAAACATTGAGAATAAGTATAATAAATTAAATATAAATATTCCAGATTCAAAATTAACCGATGTTTGTGATAGTAGTGCTATAAGACAAGTATTGGGATGTATTATTCAAGACCCATCCTTGTTGAAAATATATAAATTAGTCACAAGCGATTTTGTAGATACTTTTCATCAAATTATTTTTGCGTCAATTTTTAATTTGTATAAAAATGAATACGAAGTAATTGATGCATATTTAATTAGTGATTATTTAAAAGATAATTTCCCTGTACATTATAAGATATTTGAAAGACATAACGGAATATCTTTTTTGAATAATATTAGTTCATTAGCTATACTTGGAAATTTTAAGGGTAATTATACTACAGTAAAGAAATGGTCATTATTAAGAGAACTTATAAAAAACGGTATTGATGTAAGTGAATTTTATGACCCTAATGATATAGATATAGAAAAAGAAGAATTAAGAAGAATAAGATTGCAAGAGACAGATATTGACGAAATAATTAATTATTATAGAAACAAGTTACTGAGGATTGATAATCTTTTTAATAGTAAACGTGGCAGAGATAGTGTAAAAGCAGGAAGTCAAGAAATAGAAAACTTGATTGACAAATGGAAAGTAGAAAATGATTTTGGACTTAGCTATTCCAGTCAATATTTAACTACTGTAACATATGGAATGAGGAAAAAAAGATTGACTGTTCTTTCTGCAAGTAGTGGTACTGGCAAGACTAGAATAAACATTGCTAATATTTGCTATTCATTTTCTCCTAAATATTGGAGTATAGATGAAAAACGATGGAAAGAGAATCCTCATGGTGTGCAAAATAGAGCATTATATATAGGAACTGAGATGGAATTGGTGCAAGAAATTGAACCAATTTTAATTGCATATATATCTGCTGTGCCTCAAGACCATATTCAATTTGGTAGATATGAAGAAGGAGAAGAAGAAAGAGTAAAAGAAGCTATCCGTATTTTAAGAGAAGAAGCAAATATATATTTGGAATATATACCAGATTATGATATTACAACATTGGAATCAATTATTGAAGAATATGTAACTTTACATGGAGTAAGTCATGTATTTTTTGACTATGTACATACTACTACAGAACTTATTAGTGAATTTCAAAATGCCGCAAGAGCAAAAATGCAAGTAAGAGAAGACCAAGTTCTTGCTAATTTAAGTTTGAAATTAAAGGAATTAACTAGAAAGTATAATATTAGTATTGATACTTGTACTCAGGTATCAGGAGATTATAAAAATATTGATAATAAAGATGAAACTATCATAAGAGGAAGCCGTGCTATAGTTGACAAGATTGATATTGGGTATATAGTTTCTAAGCCAAGCCCAAAAGAAATGAAAATGCTTGAGCCAATCCTTAAAAGCGGTTTTAGTCATGAATATGTACCTAATATTTGTTATTCAGTTTATAAAAATCGTGGTGGTAAATATAATAGAGTAAAGATATGGTTGTATATTGATTATAGTACTATGAGAGTGCATGATTTGTTTGTTACAGATTATAATTTTCAGCCTCTTCCTATAGAAAAAACTCAAGTAAAAATTACAGAAGACCAAAAAGTAATTATTACAACTGTTTCTGGAAAAGGAAAAATTTCTAGAAAAGAAAAGAAAGAAATGGATAACATTAATACAACTAAAGAAATAAAGAAGATTAAAGAAGAAGAGAATAAAAATAAAGAAAATGAGTTGAATAGTATTAATCAAGTATTTGAAGAATCTGATTCTGAATTAGAAGAACTTTCAGAAGAAGATAAAAAGAGACTGCAATATCATATGGAAAGTACAAGTTCAATTGCTTTTTTGGAAAACGATAGTGAAACCCCAGATGTGGAAATGCAAGAAGACGATTTTGACTGGTAAAGGTGATATAATTGTTACAAGCTGAGGAAATATTAAATAAAGTTACAAAAGAAGTAGTAATAGAAATTATGGAAGAAAATGGCTCTCCGTTATATGCAAAAAGCAAGGATAATAGAACTGGACAAGAATGTTTGTGGTTCAGAACTATTTGTCATGGAGGAGACAGCCATAAGCTTTGCTATTTTACAGAAACAAAAGACTTTTATTGCTATACTTGCTGTGGAAGAATGACATTCTTTAATTTTATAAAAAGAATTCGTGATTTAGGAGAAGATGAATTTTATCAAAGTATTCTATATGTTGCCGGGAAAGTTGGCATCAACGCTTCTTCTAATAGATATGGCATAGGCTTGAACAATATGTCAAGAAGTATAAAAGAAGAAATTGATTTAGTAGAAAATCGAAAAAAGATAAAAGCAGAAGATAAAAAAGAAGTAATTATGCAAATAGATAAGTTTTATGATGATTCTATTTTAAATTACTTTGATGAAAATACTTTTTACTCTGGCTGGATAAACGAAGGTATTTCAATAGAAACCATGAAAAAATTTGGAATACGATGGTATGAATTTCAAAAACATATTATTATTCCTCATTATAATATAGATGGGAAATTAGTTGGAATAAGACGAAGAAGTTTAAGGCCAGAGGATAAAAATAATAAGTATACTCCTGAATATGTAGAAGGGAAGTCTTATGAGCATCCTTTAGGATTAAATTTATATGGATTATATGAAAATAAAAAAGCTATAGAAAAAAGTAAAATTGCTTATATTGTAGAGGGAGAAAAAAGCGTATTACTTTCAAATACCTATTATGGAAATAAAAGTGTTGCAATTGCAACATGTGGTTTTAACGTATCAAAATGGCAATTACAAGCATTATTAAATTTAGGTGTCGATAAAGTATATTTGTGTTTTGATAAAGATTTTGATATTAAACTAGAATCCGAATATAGGAAAAATGAAAAAGTATGGAAAGATTATAATAGATATTTAGAAAGACTAGATATGCTTGGAAAAAGAATATCTGAATATTTTACTGGCTATATAGTAAGAGATAGGATGGGGCTTCTTGATATTAAAGATTCTCCATTTGATAAAGGGAAAGAAACATTTGAAATATTATTAAAAGACGCAAAAAAAATAAATAAAAACGAAAAAGTTAGAGATATAATGATATAATGGAGATTTTGATATGGTAAATGACAATATAAATTCTAAAAAACTATAGTGGAAAGTAAAGCATACTAAAGATTTTAGTAAAGAAATAGATTTTCTTGAAACTTTATTAATTGAAAATGGAGTTAATGAAGAAGATATACCTAGATTCTTAGCTCCTAAAAAGAAAGAAATTCATTCACCTTTTTTGATGGATAATATGGAAAAAGCGGTAGAACTTGTCCATAATTCCCTAAAAAATGCGAAAAAGAATAAGAGAAAAATAATGGTAAAAGTAGACCCTGATGTAGATGGATATACAAGTAGTTCTGCTATCATCCAGTTTTTAAACGCTGTAGCATAGGATGTAGAAATAGAATATGAATTGAATTTTGAAAAGGTCCATGGATTAACTTTAGAAGATGTTATAGCAAAAAAGAAAGATGAATATGAGCTAATTATTATTCCTGATGCTTCTATGACTTGTGAAAATGCAAGGCAAATAAAAAGAATATTTGATGTTCAAATTTTGGTTTTAGACCACCATTTAGTTGAGAATGAATTTTTAGATAAAGAAACAAATGAATGGATAAATAGGGATGAAGCTAAGGTTATTTATAAAACTGATAAAAATAGAATAGAAGTAGATTGTTATACGAATTATTGCTTGGCTGTAAATTGTCATGATGGTAAGTATCCGAATCCTAATTTATCTGGTGTTGGAGTAGTTCAAAAATTTATTGAAGCTTATATGGATAAATATGAAGAAGAAGATAATATAGACGAGAAATATAGAGAATATTTCTTAGACTTGGTTTCTTTAGGCATAAACAAATTGTGCTAATATACCTTTTCTACTTTTATTAAGTAGGGTCATTTTAAATGGCTAACGGTCAACTAAGTTGTAAAACTAAGGTGGTAAGAGAGCCTAAGTCCTATAAAAAAGGATATGGTAATACCGTGGGAAAAAATTTATTTTTACAATTTTTTAAAAAGGAGGATAATGAGTTATTTTTTAAAAAATAAAGATATACCTAAAAATTTTTCTTGTATATATAAAATAAATTATCCAAATGGGAAAATTTATATAGGAAGAACTTGGGATTTAAAAAGAAGAAGTTATGAGCATAATAATAAAAATCCTAATTAGGTTTGTGATTTTGCTATAAAAAAATATGGGAAAATACAAGAATGGGAAATATTAGAAGATAATTTTAATGATGAAAATGATATGTATGAGAAAGAAAAATATTGGATAAATTTTTATTCTTCTAATAATAGAGAAATTGGATATAATATTGAATCTGGTGGAATAAGTGGATATAAGAATAACGAGGAAAATTTAAATGCTGTTTTTAAAAATGAAGATGTTTTAGAAATAAGAAAAAGGAAATTTTATGGAGAAAGAAAAAGAGAAGTATATAAAGATTTCTCCAATATAAAATTTACCACGTTTAGCAATATATGGGAGGGGCGAGGATATTCAAATATTGGTAAACAATATATTACACAATAGAATAATTATGAACCTTATAGCGGTTCTTATAATAAAACAACTTCTTTAAATGAAAATATCGTGAAAGAAATACGATTAAAATATAAAAATGGACTTACACAAAAAGAATTATTGGAAGAATATCCAAATATCCCACAAACAACAATGAATAATATTATACATTTTAAATCTTGGAAATATACAGGGAAAGATTTAAAAATAAATAAATTTCGTGGTAAAAAAATAATAACAGAAGAAATAGCAAAATAGATAAAAGAGTCTGTAGTTGATGGATTAAAATTAAAAGATATAAAAGAGAAATTTTAGGAATATAACTTAAAAGAAGTAAACAAAATAATTAAGGGTGAAGCGTACCAAAATATATATGTTGAAAATTTCGTTCCTAGAGTAAAGAAGAAAAGTATTTCAAATGATATAAAAGAAAAAATAAAAGAAGAAATACAAAATGGGAGAAATCTAGAGTACATATGTAAAACTTTTAAAGTGTCTAACAGCACTTTTTATAGATTAAAAAAAGATTTAAATCAAAATTAAAGTAAAAATAAATTTAAACCTGTATCGACTATCTCTGTGGTTGAGAAGCCTGAGAGTAGAGATGCTATTAATACGCATTGTGGTTTTAAGAAATGAATCCACTGAAAATCGAAAGAGGTATACCGTTTTAGGTAAAATATAGTCAGACCTTTTTAGAAATAAAAAGATAATCGGATAGCAGACGCAATGGACGTAAGAGATTTAGAAGTAAGATATTATGTTTTAGAGGGATTAAAAGAACGCAATCGTCATAATGAATTTATTAATGAACTAGAAAAGCGTTTTGAAGAAGAAATGAAGTTTGGTCGCACAATTAGTTCTATGGGATGGGTAATTGCTCCTAAAATTAATGGAACTATTAGATATGGCAAAGATGAAGAGCAATTAGATTTGTTTAGAGCTATTTTAGGTGAGCAAGAAGAAATAGAATATCAACCGAGAAGAAAATCAAAGAATGACCCTAAACCACCAATTGAAATTCATAGCCTACAGCAAACAATGGCTAGAGTAGCATACAATGTTAAACAACGCCAAGATACAGAGGTTAGAAAGTTTGTAAAAGAACTAGAAACTCAAATAGAAGAAAAGCATTTGGACAAGAATAGTGTACTTTTTGTAGATGGAACTAAAGTATTAACAAAAGGAACAGTAACAGGACTTGTCGCAAATAAATTGGCAAGTGAGTATTTTAGACCAGTTGTTTTACTGAGAGATAAGAGTTCTGATGAATACGGTGGTTCATGTAGAGGATATGATAAGGGTGGAATACCTAGTATAAAAGATTTTCTAGAAGAGTGTGGTATGCATTGTGCTGGACACGATAATGCCGCTGGTGTTTTCTTGAAAAAAGCAGATTTAGATTCTGTAATTAAAAAATGCAATGAAAAATTACCAATAGACCAGCTTTGTACTATACATACTGTTGATTGGGAAATTGACGCAAGCAAGTTAAAGAAGGAATATGTACAAGAAGTAGCTGAAAACTATGCTGTATTTGGAAACACTATTCCTGAGCCTTTGTTTGCGATAACCAATTTAAGAATAAATGCTAGTAAGATAAATGGTTATGGAGATAATAATAGCTTTATTCGTTTTGTATATAATGGAATACCTTTTATAAAGAAGTATTGTGCATTAACAGATTATGATACAATGACATTAAGAGACAGAAGTATTCTTGGGGTAAATAAAAAAGATTTAAAATTAAATTTGATTTGCCAATTTGTATTAAATTCATTTGAAGATAAAATAAATCCAGAAGTTAAGATTTTATATTTTGATGTAGTAGAAGATAAGAATGCGGACAAAAAAATTGAGACTAAAACTAAGACTAAAATAATTGACGATGATGATTTTGACTGGTAAGACTTGACAAAGCTCTTGACTCATGTTATAATCATTCTTAAAAGGAGGATGATAACTATTGTTTATAGGTTTACATAATCATACAGGAGAAGGAAGCAATTATAGAATGCTAGACTCTACAATTACAATAGATGGCTTATTTGAATATACTCATAAATTAGGCCATAGTGGAGTTGCTATTACAGAGCATGAAACTGTTGGCTCTCATGTATCTGCTATAATTGCATTAAAGAAACTGAAAGAAAAGGACCCGTAGAAATGGAAAGACTATAAATTAATTTTAGGAAATGAAATTTATTTATGTAATAGAAAAGCTATTCAAGAAGATAAAATTTATAAGTTTTATCATTTTATATTATTAGCAAAAAATTTAGAGGGACATAAACAATTAAGAGAGTTAAGCACAAGAGCATGGATTAATAATTCTTTTATGTGGGTAAATCAAAGAGTACCAACATTTTATGATGATTTAATAGATGTAGTTAGTAAAAATAAAGGTAATTTAATTGCTTCAACTGCTTGTATGGGTGGCGCATTACCCAATGAAATTTTAAAGGCTAATGAAGAAAATCCAGATAATCCAAATTTAGAAATTTGTATAAAATGGATTAATTCTATGAAGAAGTTATTTGGAAGTGGGAATTTCTTTTTGGAATTACAACCATCGGTACAAGAAGAGCAAAATATTGTAAACAAGTATTTATTAAAATTATCTGAAATAACTGATACTCCATATATTATAACAACTGATGCCCATTATGAGAAAAAAGAAGATAGAAAAGTACATGAAGCGTTTTTAAATTCTCAAGAAGCAGATAGAGAAGTAGGAGATTTTTATGCTACTACTTATATAATGTCAGAAAAAGAAATTCATAGCTATCTCGATGATTCTTTGGGATATGATGCTGTAGAAAAAGGTATAAATAACACCATGATGGTTTATAACATGTGCGAAGAATATGATTTATTTAAACCATTAGATATTCCTTATGTTCCAAGTGATATAAGAGAACCTGACAATAAATTATATGAGAAATATAAAGAAAAGATTCCTCTTTTAGAGTACTTCAAAGAATCAAAATATGATAGTGATAAGCATTTGGTTAGGGAAATAACAGAGAGAATTGAGAAGCACAAAGAGGAACTTGATAATAAAGAAACTTATAATGCAATTCAAACATGTTTGGATTCTATTAAAAAGAGTTCTGAAAAACAAAAAACACCTTGGTCAGCTTATTTATTACAAACAAGAGAATTAATTGATATGTGTTGGGAATCTGGTTCTTTAGTTGGATGTTCAAGAGGTTCTGGTTTAGGATTTATATTACTTTATATATTGGGTATTACTCAGGTTAATCCACTAAGAGAAGAGGTCCCTACATTCCATTGGAGATTTTTAAATCCAGAACGTGTTTCTCCGTTAGATATAGATGTAGATGTAGAAGGCCCAAAACGTGGATTAATCATTGAGAATTTGCAGAACAAATATGGCGGGGTTAGACATGTAAGTAAAGTTCAAACTCTACTAAGAGCCAAGGCCAAAAACGCAATACAGATTGCTTGTCGTGGACTAGGATATCCAGTAGAAGTTGGATTGTTTTTAGCATCTTTTATTAAAGCAGAACGTGGAATTCAATTTACATTAAAACAAACCTTTTATGGAGACCCTGAAAATAATTTAAAGCCTGATAAAGAATTTGCTAATCTTATGACTAACGAATATCCTGATATTTGGGAAGTCGCACAAAAAATAGAAGGATTATGTGTTGGAGTAGGAAGCCATGCAGGAGGAGTAATCCTTTCTGCTAAGGACATGGTGGATAGTGTAGCATTGATGAAAACCAATTCAGGTGACGTTATTACTCAATTTGATTTACATAATTCTGAGTATTGTTCTTTAATAAAATGGGATTTGTTAGGAATTGATGCTCTTCAAAAAATTCATATTGAATTAGATTTATTATTAGAAGATGGGAAGATAGAATGGCAAGGAGACCTTCGTTCTACTTATGAAAAATATTTAGGTGTTTATAATATAGAACGAAATAATGACGAAATTTGGGATATGATTTGTCAACATAAAATTATGTCTTTGTTCCAAATGGAAAAACAGACGGGATGGCAATGTATTGAATTAGGACAACCTAGAAGCTTAAAGGATATGTCTGCATTAAATTCAGTCATGAGACTTATGCCACCTGACCCAACAGCAGAAACCCCACTACAAAGATATTCTAGATTTAATAAGGATATTAACTTGTGGTATGAAGAAATGGATAGGTATGGGTTAACAAAAGAGGAGCAAGAAATAGTTAAAAAATATGCTTTAAAGAGCTATGGATTATTACCTAATCAAGAAGACTTTATGGCTATTGTTCAAGACCCCGCAATTGGTGGTTTTAACCTATTGTGGGCAGATAGGCTCAGGAAAAGTATTGCTAAAGTTTTGGCACACTAAATATTACTTTTAGTGAAAAATGGGGCAAAATCGGTAAAGACTAAAATTAAACAAATAAAAAGAAAGGAGGAAAAATGCCTAGAAAAATAGCATTGAATGAAAAAAATAAGCAAATGGCAATTGATGTTATTAACAAACTTTCTGATAATATTACATATGAAGAAATTGCAATTGATTATAAAGTTCCTAAAGACTTTATTTATTGTTTAGTTAGAACTTACAAACCAATCTTAGGTATAAACGGTGTAATTTCTAAGTATGATGCCTTAAAGATTTCAGGGGAAATTGATAAAATAATATTTAATTATTTAAATAATATGTCAACTTTAGAAATTGCTGAGAAGTATCATGTAAGTGATAGAACAGTAGTTAGTTGGCTTTTAAGAGAAAACGTTAAAATTCGAGACAGGGGTAAAATTGCAAAAGTAAACCAATTTATCTTTGATAATATTGATTCTGAAATTAAGGCTTATACGATAGGATTAATTACTGCTGATGGGTCAGTAAGTAAAAAAAATAACACCATTACTATTTGTTTATCTAAAGAAGATAAATATTTATTAGAGCTTATTAATAATAAGCTTTTAGATGGACTAGGAACAATTATTATTAATCATAAAGAAGATGAAAAACCAAGATATGTATTATCTTTTAGTGGAAAACATATTAAAGAAAGATTAAAAGACTTTGGTATTGTTCCTAATAAGAGCTATTCATTAAATAAGTTAAGCGATTTAATTCCAAAAGAATATTATCATCATTATATACGAGGGCTATTTGATGGTGATGGAGTATGCTCCTATTATACTTCTCATCATAAGACAAAGAAAGTTAGAATAGGTTTTTGTGCGAATGAACAAGATTTTGTTAATGACTATAGGGATTTTCTTAACAAAACTTTAAATCTTCCTAAAAATAAATTGTTTAATACAGGAGGATGTTGGCAATGCTCTTGGTCTGCTTTTAAGGATGTACAAAAATTTACTGATTATATTTATAATGATGCAACTATATTTCTTGGAAGAAAAAAGAAAAAATTGTTTGATTATGTTAATACCGAGGTAAACTAAAGAACTAAAAAGCTTTAGTCACCGTAACGCATAGGGGATGAACCTAAATATTAGAATATAATTCCCCCAAGAGTGTCCTATAATAAAAAAAATATATGCTGACCTCATAAGAAATTATGAGAACTAAAGGATAAAAAACCTTTAGGGTAACAATGTGAAAAAGAGTCCAAAGGACTATACTGAGCTACAATTGGAGTTCTATAAGAATATTGAAGAAAAAGGTTTGTCACAGAAATTGTGCCATTATGTGTGGGATGTATTAATCGCAATGAATCGTGGATAAAACTGTGTCCCCTTATATAGCGATATATAATGGAAAATTCGGCAAAATCGGTAAAAGCTGAAATGTTAATACCGAGGTAACTTAATAGATTGCGAAAGGCTATTAAGAACCGTAGAGCGTAGACAGTGAATAAATATAATCTGTCCAAGAGTGCCGAACATCTTATTAAGATGATAATGTACGCCGACCTTATGAGAAGAATTAATAAATCATAAGAACTAAAAGATAAAAAGCTTTTAGGTTAACATTTGACGGATTCAATTCTGCACACACATTAGCTTATTCAATAGTTGGTTTACAAGAAGCTAATTTAGCTTATAAATATCCTATAGTATATTGGAATTGTGCAAATTTAATTTCTGATTCTGGTGGAGAAGATGGAAACACTAATTATGGGAAAATTGCATCTGCTATTGGAAATATGCAAAAAGCAGGAATAAAAGTAGTATTACCTGATATTAACCGTGTAAAATTTGGCTTCCATCCAGATGCAGAAAAGAATGAAATTGTTTTTGGATTAAAAGGTATCCAAGGAGTGGGCACCAATATAGCTAATGCTATCATATCAAAACAAACCTATACTTCAATGTGGGATTTCTATTCTAAAATGCAAGAATATAAATCAGAAGCAGAAGAAAATAAATTTGGTGATACAGCTATGATTTGTTTAATTAAAGCTGGTTGTTTTGATGAAGTAGAGAATAGGCCGAGACAAGACATAATGAGAGATTTTATTAAATCTATAAGTAATCCAGTTAAAAAGTTACAAATGTCTAATATTGAAGATTTAGCTAAACTTGGCTTATTAACTCCTGAACAAAAGAGTTATGAATTAAGACTTTATAGATTTAAAAATTATGTGTGTAATAAAAAGAATTTTGCTTATCAAAAAGGGAAAAGTGGAAGTACAGCATATTATAAATTAGATAGAAAATTCGCAGAACCTTTCTTTTATGAGCATTTTGAAACAAATATGGAAGAGGGGAAAGATTACGAATATACAGAAGACGGGTATATTGCTGTAAAAAGAGGTAGTCTAGAAAGAGAATTTGAAAAACTTGTTTCAGATTTTAAGAAAAAAGTATTGACAAATCAGGAAATTCTTGATAAAGTAAATGAAGCAAGATTTAATGAGGTATGGGAAGAAAAGGCAAGTGGGACTGTTTCAAAATGGGAAATGGATAGTTTAAGCTATTATTATCATGAACACGAATTGGCCCATGTTGATAGAGATAGATATGTAATTGAATCTTTTGATAATATGAGTTCTGATTCAGAGGTAGCTGACCATTATTTTTACAGGGGACAACAAAAGCCAAGATTTAAACTATATAGAATTTGTGGAACAGTAATTGATAAAGATAAAAATCATCATACAGTAACGCTATTAACACCTGATGGAGTAGTAACAGTTAAGTTTTACAAGGGGCAATTTGGTTTTTATGACCGTCAGATTTCAGAGGTTAGAGAAGATGGCACAAAGACAGTACTAGAAAAATCTTGGTTTAGTAGAGGTACTAAACTTTTGATTACTGGTTATCGTAGAGATGAACAATTTATTCCTAAAAAATATAGTGATAGTATTTTTAAACATTCCGTACAACTAATAAAAGATATAGATGAAGAGGGTATATTATCCTTACAATCTGAAAGAATAGGACAAGAGAAGGAGGAAGGAATGCTTTAATGAGAAATATTGATGAAAAGAATATTGAAGAAAAAGAAGATAAGTTAATAAAGATTCGTGCATGTCATATTAGAGATAACTTCCCTCGTTATCCTGCTCGTTTGGGCGTAGGTGATGATACCTTTGGTATAACTATATGGGAAGTATTAGAATCGTTAGAGGGAGAAGTAGAAGAAAATTCCCGTGGACAAGTTACCGTAACGGGTGAATTTACTTCTCCTATTGATGATGGGAAAGTTTATACTATTCTAGCCAAAGAAAAAGTCCATCCTCAATATGGAGTACAATATGAATTACTTTATATTAATGAAGAAGTAGATTTAAAAAAGTTAAATAATCAAAAGGCTTTTTTAAAAACCTTTTTAACCGATGGTCAAATAGAAGAAATGTATAAAATATACGAAGACCCTCTAGAAGTAATAGCTGACCATGATATTGAAGGACTAAAAAAGGTTCATGGAGTTGGAGATTATATTGCAAATTGCATTATAAACCGCTTTGAAGAAAATAAAGATATGTCTAAAGTTTATATAGAACTTAATGATTACGGTCTGACTCCTAATTTTATTCAAAAGCTAATTAAGAGATATAAGAATCCTAATACGTTGATTGATATGGTAAAAAATAATCCTTATCAATTAACGTATGATATGGATGGAATTGGCTTCCTTACTGCTGATAAAATTGCATTAAAAGGTGGTATAAGCGAAAAATCTGTAGAAAGAGTAAAGGCTTATATTAAATATTACTTGCAATGTGAGGGTGAAGACGGCAACTCCTATGTAACTGCTGGCGAATTATTAGCAAATATTTATAATGCTTTTGATGGAAAAGAAAATATTTCTGAAAACTATTATGATTCTGATGGCAATTTGATTGGAACTAATATAGGCAAAGCAATAGATGAATTGTCTGAAAAAGGAATTATTAAAGTAGAAGACGGAGAAAATAAGTCTAGAAGAAGAATTTATTTAACCGAATATTGGGAATTAGAGAATCAAATTTCCAATCACCTAAAAAGGTTAATGAAATCTGGGAACCATTTTAACTATAGTAATTGGAGAGAAAAAATAGAAAAATTAGAAGAAAAGCAAGGATTTAAGTTTGCTAAAGAACAGTTGGACGGAATTAAATTGGGGCTTGATAGTCAAGTATGTTTAATTAGTGGTCTAGCTGGCTCTGGTAAAAGTAGTCTAGTTAGTGGAATACTAGCTTCTCTAGATGATTACTCTTTTGCTCAATGTGCATTAAGTGGTAAAGCGGCGGCTAGATTGCAAGAGGTAACAGGGCAAAGTGGAAGCACTATTCATAGACTATTGGCATATAATCCGGGAACTGGATTTATGTATAATGAAAATAATCCGCTGCCCTATGATATCATTGTCCTTGATGAAATTTCTCTAGTTGGAGGATATATCTTTTTAAGCTTAATTAGAGCAATTAGAGATGGATGTAAGTTAATTATGTTAGGAGATATGGGACAGCTAGAAAGTATTGGAGCTTTAAATTTAGCTTATGATATTTATAATAGTGAAACAGTCCCTACGGTAGAACTGAAAGAGGTCCATCGTCAAGCTGCTCAAAGTGGTATTATAACTACTGCTCATACTGTTAGAAACCAAATTCAATTGTTTGAAGAAAATAATTATGAAGGGACTCAAGTTTTAGGAGAACTGAAAGATATGGTTCTTGATGTTCAAATAGATAAAGACAAAATAAGAGAAACTGCAATTAATTATTTCAAGGACTTTTATGAGAGTGAGTTAGTAGAAAAAGACATAATGAAAATACAATTGATTTCTCCTGTAAAAGAACGTGGAGATAGTTGTGTTTTCAATCTAAATGCTGATGTTCAAAGCATTATAAATCCAATTTCGGAAAGCAAAAAGAATATAAAGATTAAGCTATCTAAAGATAAGAGCTTCTATATTCAAGAGGGCGATAAGGTAATGTGTATAAAGAATAATTATCGCACTAATGATTTAAGAGGTGGTAACTGTCCTATCTTCAATGGATGGGTAGGAATAGTAACTAATATTCTTGATAGTGGCGTTATAGTAGATTTTCCGTTAGCTGGTGGCGAGGTGTTCCTATCAATTAAAGATGCAAGAGAACAATTGGTTTTAGGCTATGCTTCAACTGTTCATAAACTCCAAGGTTCTGATAGCCCTGTTGTAATTGGAGTAATTGATTATTCTACTCCTCCGTCAATGCTAACGAACTCTTTGTTGTATACTCTTATAACCAGAGCTAAGAAAAGATGTATTCTTGTTGGTCAGTCTGGTGCTATAAAGAGAGCTATTAGTACAAATTATGTTTCTACAAAAAGAACATTTTTACAAGAACTTCTGGATGGAGAACAAGAATAACAGTAAAAGAATTAAAGAATATTCTCTCATAGTTAGATGAAAAATTAGAAGTAGTAGACAGTTGTTTTGAAGATGTAGAAGAAGTAAGGATAGTTACTTGGACTCATACCAACTATCCTTACAACTTACCCGATAAAAAGAAAGTTATGATTTTATAAAAAAGGATGATTTAAAATGATAATTGATGTAAAATCTTTAGTTGCAAAAAAGAAAGAAGAAATAAAAGAGACGATAAGTAAATATCCAGAAAATGAAGTCAAGCTAAGTATTATTCAAGTTGGTGATAATCCGGCTTCTAATTCCTATATCAAGGGGAAACTAAAAGATTGCGAAGAAGTTGGTATTGTTGGGGATTTGCATAAGTTTGATGAAAATGTAAAACCGTTTAGTGTCTTAAAAGAAATTAAAAAGTTGAATAATGACCCCAGTTGTTATGGAATTATTGTTCAACTTCCTTTACCTAAACAATTTACAAAAGAATGGATTGAAGTGCTGACCAATACCATTGACCGATATAAGGATGTTGATGGTTTTAGAAAGGATAGTCCTTTCACTCCATGTACTCCAAAAGGAATTATGAGTATTATTGACTATCTATGGGAACAAATTGGCGGTAATACTTTAAATGGAGTAGTAGCTTGTGTAATTGGAAGAAGTGAAATTGTAGGGAAGCCAACAGTGAATCTTTTGATTGATAGAGGTTGCACAGTGGTAAATTGTAATAGCCATACAAGAGATTTAGACTTTTGGCTAGATAAAGCGAATATTATTATTACTGCTACTGGAAGTAAAGACCTTTTAAACATGAGTAGATATGTTCATTGGAAAGAAAAGATAATCATTGATGTAGGGATTAATCGAGACGAAAATGGAAAGTTATGTGGAGATTGCTCCAAAGATTTGTATGATGAAGTGAAATGGATTACTCCTGTACCCGGCGGTGTAGGTCTAATGACAAGAGTAAGTTTACTTGAAAATGTAGTACAGGGGCTATAAGATAGAGAGGTAATATGAATACTTTATGTGTTTTAATTTTTATGATATTATGTCATATTATAGATGATTTTGTTTTACAAGGATGGTTAGCTTCTGCAAAACAGTTCTCATGGTGGAAGAAGCAAGAAGGATATAATGATTTATACAAAAATGATTATAAAATGGCATTATTTATACATAGTTTAGAATGGTCAATTATGATACATTTACCGATTATAGTTTTTTATAATTTTCAAGTTACTATTGTAATTTTAATTTCAATATTAGGAAATTGTTGTTTACATTATTTAATTGATGATTTAAAAGCAAATCTAAAAGTTTTTAATTTAGTAATCGACCAAATTTTTCATATAATTCAAGTTATTTTGTTTTGGATTATTTTCTGTATAGTACTAATTTAACCAGATAAAATTTGGATTTTATCTGGTTGCTGAACACAATATATAATGGTAAAATTTAATATAATACACTATATATTGTGTAAAAATAAAAAGGTCATTTTTATAGTGACCTTTTTGTTATAAGTACTTGACATTTTGTTTTATATATGGTATACTGTTGCCATACCAAAAGTATAAAATATTACTAATGAAAGAAGGATATTATGAATCGTAAAGACCGTAGAGCTTAGACAAAAATTTTGCAAAAGACAGCTAAAATCTCAAGAGCAGATGCTAAGAAGTTAGTAGAAATGAAATATTCCCATTATCCTTTAGAAGAAGGAACAAAAGTTAAGTTAAATTGGGAATTGATTAAACGTCACCCTGATTGGAAAATTCAAAGAAAAGATTATAAAGAATGGGTAGAAGCTCATAAAGATGAAGTTTTTACAGTTGAGTGGGACGAAAACAGAAAGAGAAACGATACATCTGATAAGAAATTCTTGGTATGCTTAAAGGAAGATGAAACAGACCCTAAGTGGTTGTTTTATTCTAGTACATTAATTCCTCTTCCTGTAGCAACTGTTCAATTAGACGATGGAACAGAAAAAGATATTGTAATAGAAAATATGAGTGATATTAAATCAACAGATAGAATTCAAAATGCAATTAATGAAGCCTTGGAGAGAGAAAAAGAAAATAAATAAAAGGTGATAAAATGAGAGAATTTTATTTAATGGTTGGTCTTGCTGGTAGTGGGAAATCTACTATTGCAAAAGAAATTGAATATGCTATTCGTATGTCTTCTCCAAAGTATGATGAATATGGAAGAGCAGACAAGGTAGTTTTAATTTCTTCTGATGATATTAGAGCGGAAATTTTAGGAGATGTTAATGACCAGACTCAGAACGATAAAGTTTTTTCCCACATACATAAATTAATTAAACAAGCAGTAAGAGAGTATAACCATATTATTGTTGACGCAACAAATTTAACTATTAAAAATAGAAGAGCACTTTTAAATTGTTTAGATGATAAAAAGGATTATCATAAGATAGCTTATATTGTAAATACTCCCATTGAAAAATGCAAAGAAAATAATTCTAAAAGAGACAGAAAAGTTCCTGAGTATGTAATTGATAATCAAGCTAAAAAGTTTGAAATCCCCTTTGCTAATGAGGGATTTAATAGTATTTTCTTACATCATTTCCCTGCGTATAATTGTGGAGCATTAAAAGAAGAAGTTTTATTAAATAATATTACTTCTTTAATGGACGGTTTTAATCAAAAGAATCATCACCACATTTACGATTTAGGTACACATTGTAAAAAATTACATGAAGAATTAAGTAAAAGAACTGATGATAAAATTCTATTGTGTTCTGCTTTAGTACATGATATTGGGAAACTATATACTGGTGCTCCTAAAGAAGACGGTAGTGGAGAATACTCATACAAACAGCATAATAATTTTGGTGCTTATTATTTAATTACCAATCTTGAAAAAATAGAATCAAATAGGCTAGATGAAATTCTAGAATTATTGTTTTATGTAAATTATCATATGCATCCATTTTTTGTTCAGTCTGGAAAGTCTGAGAAGAAATGGAAAGATATTTTTGGAGAAGAAAAGTATAATAAGCTATTTTTATTTAATGAATGTGACAAGATAGCTAGTGGCACTCATAGAAATTAAAATTAAGTAAAGGATTTTTATATATGTTACGAATGGAGTTTACTCAAAAGGATAAAGAGCATAATATGTATCATTGGCATCCGTTGTTTGAAAAAGTAGAAGATGTTATGACTATTTATGGAATTGCTGTTTGCAGAGTATATAAATCTGGTGGAATTGACGATTATCAAAAGGAAATGTATCTAAGTAATTTCACCAATTTTAAGAACCAATTAGAATTTTTATGGAATTGTTATAATGGAGTATATGATACTGTTTATAAAAACCATGAGCCTTTGAAGAATTTGTTAGATATCTTTACTCCATTAGATATTACTTGTTATAAAAATCTTGCTTTATTCAAATATAAAAGTTTTATTGCTTTAGATGAAATGGAAATGTTTGGATATGATTTCTGGAATAAGTATGATGGATTATATAGAGAATGTAGAAGTGTAGTAATTGATACACATAATTTATCTATTGTATTAGCTCCTCAGAAGAAATTCTTTAATGTAAATGAAAATCCAGAAATGGATATAAAAATCATTAGAGATAAGATTAAAGATGCTAAGAAAGTTGAGATTACCAATAAGCTAGATGGCAGTAATCAAAATTATCGCTGGTATAATGGAGAGGTTGTAGGGTCTGGTTCTAGTGCATTAAATCCTGCTGAATCTTGGAGACTAACTGAGGGATATAAACTATTAAATATTAATTATGTTCAAATGTTAAAAGAAAATCCAGACTATACTTTCATGTTTGAATATATTTCTCCTAAAAATCCTATTGTAGTAGAATACAAAAAAGAACAAGAGGGGCTATACTTATTTGGAGCCAGAAATGTATTTACTGGTAAAGAAATGACTTATGAAGAAGCACTATCTATTGGACATAAGTATGGGGTAAAATGCACTGATATTTATGATGATAGTTTTGAAGATATTTTAGGAAAATTAGACGATTATAAAAGCAATGAAAAAGAAGGATGGGTAATTGGTATTAAAAATGATAATGGAGACATTTTTAAAGCAAAACTAAAGGTAAATGATTATGTTCTCATGCATAAAGCAATTACTAAAATGGTGTCTCCTAATGCGATTATTAAAGCTATTGCAGATGGGAAATATGACGATTTTTACGCAAAAATTCCAAATGCTTATAGAAGTATTGCTGATGATATTGCAAAGACTGTTCATAAGTATTTACATAGCATGGAGTTAAATATTAGTGCTTATTATGATGAAGCAAAAAATAATACCGACAATAAAAAAGATTTTATGCTATATTGCAATAATAATATTCCTAAGAAGTATAAAGGGTATGTTATTTGCCGATATTTAAATAGAAAGTATGATTTAATTAAAATTGGCCCAATTGATAAAAATCCGGGGTATAGAAAGTTAAATGAAATGATTAAGTTGACTGAAAATTAAATTTAAAGGAGATAAAAGGATGAAACTATAGATTAAATATCACAATAAAGAGCTTGAAAAGATTAAAAAGATTGATACTGGAGATTGGATAGACTTAAGAGCCGCAGAAAAGGTTGAATTAAAGTAGGGGGATTTTGCTTTAATTTCTCTTGGAGTATCTATGAAGTTACCTGATGGGTATGAAGCTCATTTAGCACCAAGAAGTAGTACTTTTAAGACTTGGCATGTCCTTCAAACCAATGGAGTTGCAGTTATTGATAATTCATATTCGGGTAATAACGATATTTGGAAAATGCCTGTATATGCAACCCGTGATACAGTTATTAATGTAAATGACCGTATTTGTCAATTTAGAATTATGCCTAAGATGCCTGTTTTAGATGTCGAAGAAGTAGATAACTTAGAAGGGCCTGACCGTGGAGGATTCGGCAGTACGGGTACTAACTAATGAGTGATAAAAATGATTATTCTAGATTATTATTCTTTGATACAGAAACAGTAGCAGTATCTCCAAATTACATAATTAGTATTGCTTATATTTTATATGAAAACGGGAAAAGAAAGAATTATGGATATGTTATCTGTAATCCTGATTATCCGATTTCTCCGGGAGCATCTAGGGTTAATGGTTTTACTGATGAAAGTGTAGCTGATAAACCTTTATTCAGTGAGATATGGCCTGATATTAAAGAATATTTTGAAGATAGTGTATGGATTGGACATAACTCTATGAGGTTTGATGAAGATGCTTTAGGATTAGAATTTACTAGGTATAACATAGAAATGCCACATCACTATAGTCTAGATACTTTAAATATAGCCTAGAAGATGCTTAAAAAGCCTACCGAAGTAAAAAATCATAAACTAATGACATTATGTGAATATTTTGGACATGATTTTAATGGTTATCATCAAGCAAGTGTTGATACAGTAGCTTGCTAGAAAATATATAACGATTTAATTAAATTAAATAAGGAACGAAATTATGCTTACGATAATTTATTTGTTCCTATTGAAGTAAATGCAAAAATAAATAAGGAGGACTAAAAATGCCAGATATATCTATGTTGAATCAAGTATTAGAGAATCTATCTCATGTTGGAATTGGTCTAATAATTTTTATTTTGGCTTATGTATCTAACATGTCATTTTCTTTGTACTATAATATTAAAGTACTAGGAGAAAGGTTTGACTATCATAAGTTAATTAATAGTGGTTTAAAGCTAATTTCATTCTGTATTGGCGTAGCTTGCTTAACGACAGTAATTACAGCGTTGCCTTTGTTTGCTGATTTTGTTGGGTATACAATTCCAGAAGAATATACTGATGTTTTCTCTGCTGTTGTAATTATTGCAGTACCTTTGTATAGTTCATGTAAATATGCATTTGAAGCTTTTGGAAAGATGAAAAGTATTTTAACAAAAGAAGGAATTGAGATTCCATTGCCTACTAATTCTAAAGAAGTAGAAAATAAAGACGAAAAAGTTAAAGAAGAAATCAAGGAAGAAGTAAAAGACATTTAATTAAGACAATTATTTATGGAGCTTTATTACAGGCTCCATA